>ENA-OQJH01000675-OQJH01000675.1-human-gut-metagenome-genome-assembly--contig:-NODE-675-length-17220-cov-2.403908_pt1 | contig 17220 bp, 19 predicted proteins | sample MGYA00242597_ERZ504763 | MGnify/ENA primary metagenome ERZ504763 (study PRJEB26092, sample SAMD00036359) | human gut metagenome | host: Homo sapiens | study: EMG produced TPA metagenomics assembly of... | reverse complement strand
TCGAGCTGTACTGCCGTTTGTCTGACATGGACATGGAAGCGGCTGAACCGATATCGATGATGTCATTGTTCTGTTTGTAGGACTGAAGTTCGTTTTCCACGCCTCCCAGTTCTTTTTCGATGATGACTAGACGCTCGTTGATGAAGCTGGAGGTATTGATGGCTATCTGGTTCTTGTCTTTGATAGTCTCTTCATTATACACTGTAATCAGCATATTGAGCACATCTTCGGCACGGGCGGTGGAGTAATCACGGAGTGACAGGTAGAGGATGGAGGCGTCATTCTCAGCTTGGCTGATGTTCAGGTTGCTTCTGAATAGGCTGGCCATTGTGTCCGTACTCTGCCGGCGTATCGTAATCGGTGTGTTGAACCACTTGTCTGTATAATATAAGGTGGGTGAGACCACTATTTTCCTACGGGCGACTGGATAGTGTCACCCAGATTGGCCGTCAGCGTTATACTTGTGGCGTCTGTCGAGAAATCGGATAACCGGACTTGCTTCCTGTTCAGGATTCTGACTGTCAGGCTGAAATCAAGATGATCCTCTTCTTCCGGGAATGAAACCTTGACAGGGGCTTGCGTATAAAGTTCCTCCTCACGCAAGTCATCCATGATGAGGTAGCATACATTGGCGTGAAGACGGTTCACCACATCGCGCATGAGTTTGTGTGACTGGAATTGCAGGATCTCATTGGATACATTGGTATATGAATAGGTGTTAAAACGGTCCAGCCCGCGACCGATGTTGTTTGAATAGGCGTCCTTTATCATGACGGTGGCTGACCGTGAATAGATAAAGGGAAGTTTGGCATATTGATACCATGCATATCCGCCGAACAGACTGACCGACAATACAAACCAGTACCATTTGGACAACAGGTACATGATGATGTCAACGGGGTTGATATTGAATCCTCCCCCGCTTAAGGTCTTATCTCCCGACATATCTTTTTGTTCACTCATTCTTATCATGTCGTTTCTTTTTTATTTAGTAGTTAACAACACCAGTGAGGTGATTGTGGTGATGAAGGACAGGATCATACTCCACGTGCTCAGTTTTCTCTGGGCCTGTTCGGTGGCCTTCATGTTGGTGGGTTCTACGTAAACGATGTCATTCTGTTGCAGGTAATAGTAAGGCGATGTGAAGATGTCTTTACTGCGGATGTCGTGGAACAGGATTCGTCGCTTGTTCCCATATTCGCGGATGACGGCGATACGGTCCAGACGGGATCGGGGGGTCAGGTCTCCGGCCATGGCAAGAGCCTCCAGAAGAGTGATGCGGTCGCCTTTCACTTCAAAGGTTCCTACATGTCCAACTTCTCCCAGCACGGAAAATTTGAAGTTAAGGAAATTGACGGTGACCATAGGATCTTTCAGCAATTCTTCGTTGATCAGTCGTTTCTTGATCAGTTCGGTTAATTGTCGGCGGGTCAGTCCTTCCACATGCAGTTGTCCCAGCACAGGAAAGTCTATATTCCCGTTGATATCCACTAAATAACCTTTTTCTTTTTCATCACTTAATACCCCCACTTCATTGTTGGAAATGCTTCCGTCTGCTTCTACAGAATAGCTTCTGCTTCCGGACATATTGAAAGGCAGGGACAGTTCTGGGTTTTTGCTGTTCACAATAATACTCAATCTGTCATCCCTATGGATGATGGCTTCATATTTTTGAACCATAGGATATTCCTGTAGTTCATCCATATCTTGTAAATAGACAAAATCTTTGCGTGAAGCGCACGAACTAAAAATGATTATTGCCAACAGACAGGCCAGTTTGATTGTTTTATCCATTGTTTTATAATTAATTGTTTTTTATTCCTTTATATGAATCACTTGGTCACATCGTTCCATCAGTCGTGAATCGTGTGTCACAAATATTAATGTGTTATTCTTTCCCCATTGCAACAAATTGTCCATGAGGTGTGTGGTGGTCTCGGTGTCAAGTGCCGATGATGCTTCATCAAACAGCCAGATCCGCCCGGGACGCAACAGTGCGCGGGCTATTGCAATCCGTTGGGCTTGTCCTTCAGACAAGCCATATCCATGTTCCCCTATCTTGGTATCTAGTCCTTCCGGCAGACTGAACACAAATTCAGCGCAGGCCAGCCGGATGACTTTATGCAGAGCCTCTTCGTCTGCTCCCGGACTACCCAGCCATAAATTCTCCCGGATGGTACCGCTCAGCAACGTATTTCCTTGGGGCACATAGACGAAGTTGATGCGTAAATCGGGGGTCACACTGAGTGTCCGTCCGTCATCAGTTGTCAAATCGATGCGTCCCTTTTCCGGATAAACCAAAGCCAGTATCAGCCGGATAATGGTCGTTTTTCCTGTTCCGGTAGGTCCGGCTATGGCGGTGGAACTTCCCGGATGAAAGGCAGCTGTAAACCGGTCGAGTACCGGCTGTCCCTCTTCATAGCCAAAAGACACTTTCCGAAAGTTCAGTGTCAGTGGTTGGTCTATGTAGACCGGGTGTTCGTCCGGTTCTACATCTTCAAAGAGGGCCATTAACGTTCCACGGAGGTCCATCCCCGTATCAGACTGGGAGGGATGGATATTAACCCTAAAAAGGTCCCTGTACCTGTCCGACCAGTTGAAGAAAGGCTGTCATTGTTCCGAATGTTATCTCGTGGTTATGCAGTTGGAAAATACCCCAAAGGAATGCACATAAGTACCCTCCTCCAAATGTAAATCCCATGACCCCTTGCGTAAAAGTGGAAAATTTGATTTGTTCCATTCCCAATTTGAACAACTTCTCTTGTGTTTCATGTAATTTCTGTTTCCGGTAGTTGGTGGCTCCGAGCGAGCGGACTAGAATCCGTTTGGACAGATTTTCTTGCATGACGGTACCCATCTCGCTGTTCATCTTTTTTGGGCACAGCTCAGTTCCCGGACCTTTCTGAAATAAATCTTTGACAATAAAACAAGAGGGGTGACTCCCAGTATGAACCAAGCTAAACGCGCGTCAAGAATCCACAAGTAGATAAAAGAGCTTGCCAATTGCAAGCCGGTAACCAGCAGGTTGGGTAGAATGCCCATTCCCATTCCCAACACTTCGGAAGCGTCACTGCTGATACGGGTCAGCAGGTCGCCTGTGTGCCATTTCCCTGCTCCTTTCCATGAACACATCATTAGGGCGTCGGACAGCGAATTTTGCATGCGGATACTGATGCGCATGTTGATCTTGCCAAAAATCCAGGGAGATACAAGTTTTATCCCCATACCCAGCAGGAAGGATAAGGCTACTATTGTGGCTACCAGGTAAATATTCCCTTCCTGTGCTCCGGTAGCTACATCGATGATCCATTTGGACATGGCCACATTGACCAATGACATGACCACTCCGAAAATACCCGAAAAGATAGAGAAGGTGATGAGCCAATGGTATCCTTCTGTTACCTGCATAACCCATTTGAAAGCTTTCCATCCTAACTGACATGTATTGCTCAGATTCTCCCGTGTGAGCTTCTGCAAAAATTTTTCAGCAATTCTTTCATTTCTTTTTTATCATTTCCTTGAAACGTAAGAGGGCTAATCCGGCCAGCCACCAGAAAGTTTCGTCGAAGCATAACCTAACGATAAGTGCATTTTGTGAAAGATCCGCTTCAACGTGTATCGTTTGTTCGCCCATTTCCCGGTGGGACGTTCACCGTAACGTTCGTCTCCATGTCCAAAATTGCCACTTTCCCAAATCTCTTGCATTAACTTGTCCGGACAGAGACTGGTACTGAATGGTAAAAGTCGGCCGGCACGCCAAGATATTTTATCAATAGGGCATAAAGTAACCGGTTCCACCGGTGAATGTGCCATTTGCGACAGATACACTCTAATTCGTTTTTGTTTGTAACAGAATGTAATGCGTTAAAAGCCATGGCTATATCACACAATTGTCGTAGTCCGATCCCTTCATTGATAAGATGCTTCAATATGTGGGTGGAAAGTATAGATGATTCGCTTCGCTCGGAAGTTTGCCTTGGCTGTTGGTAAAGACCCCCGCTTCCCATTGGCGGATTTCTTTTTGGAGGAAAGGGTTGTGCAACTCTATCAGCTGCTGTGATGTTCAATCAGAACTCTGTTTATCAGACAGGAAGCCTCACCATTGGTTCCTCTTTTTATCGGTAATCCTAATTTTTCCATCCGTTGGTTGGCTTGTTCGGTTTGTGTCTTGTTTCCGAACCACAGGTCGATGTCTCCGGCTATGCGATGTTCCGGATGAGGGTAGAAGTCAGCTGTCCCTATCCCTTTTAGCAGCAGGAAAGGGATAGAAGGTGATTGTACATAAATCTGTTGGAGGCTTTAATCGTTTCCCGGTGTTGCCGGTTCACCCGTTCCAAGGTGTCAACTTCCACCATCCAGCCAAGCAATACCTTCCGGGGAGGTACGGCTTCAGTCGGCAACAGGCGGATGCCATCGTAAATAATGCCTTGTACGGTTTGTTTTCTTGCCATGCTGTGAATTTCATTCCATTCCTTTTCATCTAGAGGAAAGGGCGGAACAGTCTTCCTGCCGGTCCCACAGTCCTTGCCTTAGCAAAAGCATGAAAGCCTTTTGTAATGGGGCTGAGATCATCTTTTTGTCTTATTCTATGGCTAACCCAGTTTCTAACCATTGTCGGCACAGCTCGTTGGCATCGTTTCGGGCTGTATCTTTATTTACTTCATATTCATTGCACAGCAGTGCTCCGGCTTCATCTACCGTGAATTCCTTGTTTTCCAATTGTTTCCATAACCAGGCGGCTGTTTCATTCAAGGAATAGACCTGTGCCATATCCATGGTTTCAGAAAACGGATTGACAATCATATATTCTCCACCTACTTGGCGAAGAATTAAATTAGAATTGAGTCTCATTGTCTTTATATTATTGCATTATCCTATTTATAGTTAAAATTACATCGACCTTCACAGGCAGATGTAATGGGGAATAAAATGTAAGTTCATTCTATTATCCGCTGATAACATAGGGTCTTGAACTTACCTGATCTAACATTTTTTACAGATCCGGCGCTTCTCGCGAAGAAAACGAATCTCTCTTCTAACATTTCTTATTGTATTGTTTGTCATATCTGAATTGAACAGATTACTGTTTACCAGTTTATACCTGTGGGACGGATCATGCCGGCTTGCAGCAGTTGCATGATAAATCCTGCGGCATCTTGCGATGCGGTGTCTTTATCCACTTCGTATTCCTCCAGAATCAACAGTACTAGATGGTTGAAGCTTTCTGCTTCTTCGATATGCTCCCAGATAAATTCTCCGGTTTCGGTCAGGGTGACCATTCCGTTGAACTCTCGGGCGGTCTGTCCGGAAGGAACCAGTACGATTTCTCCGGCTATGTTTCGTTTGATAAATTCTTTGGTTCTTTTTCATCTTTTGAAAAAACGATATGTTTTAATGATGGTCCTGCGTAAAGGAATTATGTTCGGCCATATGTGGGCGAAGAATTTCCACTGGAAATCTTCTGGAACTATCCATTTCCCTTTTCGCTTCACCTTGATAATGATGGCGAAAATCTGTTCTCTTTGAATTGGACCTTCGATGACAGTCTGGGCGTCACCGATAAGATAATATTCTTCATTTTTAACATTATAAATACGGTGCATGACATATTCACCGTTGCTTCGCTGATAGAACACCATATCTCCTTTCCGAAGTTCACCGGAGGGGCTTTTCAGGCAGATGTGGTCTCTTGCGTGGATCAGGAATGGAGCCATGCTGCTGCCCGAGATGATCATGCTCACCTGCTTTCCTTCCTCAATGAGGGTACGCAGCATGGATATGTATTCTTTCGTATCGACAGTCTTCATAATGGGGCGTATTTCACATTATCGGATAATTTCCAGTTTGGTCAGATACCTGTGCAGGGTGAAGGCTGCTTCCGGATTCATGTTGCACGCATAGGTGCTGATGCTTGTCTGTCTGGTCAAAACCTGCAGATCGTCGAGTGCTTTGCCGGTGAGCTTTGGATTCCACCAGTTGATTGTAACCTGCGAGCAGAGAGCTTTGAAATGCTTCATGGCTGTCTGGGGACGGATGGTGTTATCAGATGCCTGTTCGATGAATACAATGGCCTCCAACGGGCGGCGTTCATTGTGACAGATACCGCTGGAACCGCATACAGGCCATCCCGTTATCTCGTAGTCGCCGTTTGGAAGTGGACAGAGCAGGGCACGGTCGCCATTGAGTACCTGGGTGCCGGGAATATGCCGGCACCACAGGTTGGCATGCGTCGATTTGCCAATGCCGCTAGGACCACTGAATAAGATGGCTTGCCCACGATAATCCAGAAAAGTACAATGTAGTATGTAACATCCCTGGACAGATAAAGGACGTTCCAGGCACAGGCAGGAAATGAACAGGGTATCTGTTTGCAGTTCTCTTTTCAGACCTTCGATGAAATAGATGTTGGCATCTCTTTCGTTTCTTTCCTGATAGAGAGCATAGCAGGCATTCAGGTTTCCTACAGCCAGCAGGCGTGTTTCTTGTTCTTCCTTCCGGAAACTACGATGTCGTTGCGTTGGAATGTGATCTGCCAGTCGTTGGACGGCAAAGGCAGACGGTTGACAAAATAGAATGTATAGTACCGGTCCGCTTCTTTGGTAGCGGGTTTATGGTCGAGAAACAAACGGCTGTTAACAGGATCTCCTGTTCTGTCACTCCTGACAATTCAATCGTTAGCGGGCCGATATTCAGTCTCACAATCTTCAGTTTTTAATGTATTACGGGGGGATAATTCGTAATGATCCGTTCTTTGGCTTTCGCCATCTGGCAAAGATAGTCCATGCTTCCGGTGATTGTTTTTTCACAGTGTGCGGCGGCATAGCATACGTTGCATACGGGACGAAGGTGGCAACCCTCGCATTCGGTATGGGATACCAGTTCCTTGGCTTCTTCTAAAAGTTGTTGCCATGCAGTTGTCATCGGAATCTTTTTCAGGTCAACGGCCGGTTGATCCAGCATCACACAGGGGGTGAGGATGCCTTGCCAGTTGATCCAGCATGAACTCTTGGCAGCTCTGCACTCCAAAGAGCAGGCTCGTGTTCCTTCCACATGGGCAAGCGTATATTTCAAGTCGTGCATGTATCGTGCCATGTCATTCCCTTTTTTGTACTCCATATATTGCATCTCGATGCGGGCCGCCTCGTCGGCATCCAGTCTTTCAGTTAGAATGTTACGCAGACTTCCGCATTCGGGGCGTGAGAGAGGAAACATGTATGAGTTTACTTCTGCCGGAATGTCCAGATGCTGGGCCAGACGGATGATCTCGTCGTAATCTTTTTCATTCTTTCGTACGATACTTACGTTCAGTTTCACATCAATGTCTGCCTTTTTCAACCGTTTCAGGCTTCCATGCACAGGGTGTATCCTTGCGGATTGTGGCACAAGCGTCCGTAAGTTTCTCTGCTGTCTCCATACAGGGTGACGTTTATCCGCCGCGGCTTGTGGGTCTGCAAGATGCGTACCATTTCGTTGTCGATGAGTGTGCCGTTCGTATTGAGAGTCAGGATGAATCCCATTTCGCGCAGCCGGGTGTACAGCTCCTTGAAGTGTGGATAGAGCATCGGTTCACCTCCGGTGAGAAGGATGAAGAGTGTACCCATGTCTTGAAGTTGTTCTGCCCAGTCGAGCCATTGTTGCAAAGGCGACAAACCTCCGTGCCGTTCCACCACGCTGCGTTCGGTGCGTATGAAGCACATGTCGCAGTTGAGCGTACAGGTGGGAGTCAGCTCGAAGTTGGTAGTGATCGGGACACGGCTCTGATTGGCTTTGTCCACCAATGCCCGTTCCAAAAGGTTGGCATCGTGAAGATGATCCATAACTTGGAATGTATATGTATTTATGAGAAAAGTCTTTATAGACTTCCTTTCATTTGTTTCTTTTTACTTTTTGCAATGCGGCAAAGGTAGCCGATGCCGCCGCATTGCTCTTTTTCATTGCGGGCATTGGCATAGCAGACATCACAGATAGAGCGTAAGGTACAACCTGCGCATTCTTTATGGAACGGAAGTTGTTCGCATTTGGTTACTATTTGTTTCCAGGCATCGCTTACGGTTGTGGAAAGTAGCGAAACGGCTGGTGTTTCCATATCGACGCACGGAGTCATGACGCCCTGCCAGTTGATCCATGCGGAACTTTTACCTGCCCGGCAGGCAAGTCCGATGCCTTCAGCAGGTACGGGAGATTCTCCACGTTCCAATTGCTGGAGGACATGAGTGGCGTATGATGTGTATTCCTTGCCATATTTATGTTCCAGTGCCTCAACCTCGGCATGTGCCACTTCATCCGGTACGGGGCGGCACGTATCAAGGGGTAGCGTGGTGGCGCATCCCGGCCGTGAATAGACTGAAATGTAACTGTTGGTCAGCATAGGTAAGTCCCATTCGTCAGCTAGTTCCAGCATTTGCCGGTGTTCTTTTATATTTTGTCGTGTCAAGGTGAGGTTCAGTTTGGTATCTATGCCATATTCTTTTAATCGTTTCAGTCCTTCCAGGCAACGGTCGAAACCGTTTGTCGCGTGGCACAGATTGAGATAAGTTCCGTTGGTCACACCATATAACGAGACATTCACCCTCCGGGGTTTCAAACGTTGAAACAGACGTACTGTTTCGTCATCTATCAAGTCGCGTTTGTATTGATGGTGAGGATGAATCCTTTTTCTTTCAGCCGGATATATAATTCTTTGAAATCAGGATAGAGTAGGGGCTCGCCTCCTGTCAGTAAGATGAAGAGCGTTCCTATTTCCTGTAGCTGGTCGGCAATGTGCAGCCATTCCTCTATGCTCCGTAATCCTCCTCTTTTCTCGGCTTGTGACTTCTCCATGCGGATATAGCACATATCACAACGGAAATTGCACGTCGGTGTCAATTCAATAGTGGCATTGATCGGAGTACGGTTTGCCGTCGCTTTGTTCACCAATGCCCGTTCCACAGGGTTTATGTCTTGCAGGGATTCCACTAGGATAATGATTTTTTTTCAAAGAAAAGTTTTTGAGTCTAGTGTATTGGATTTCATTTACTTCCGTGGTCGTATATGTTACCGAAATTTGTCTCGATGGAAAATATATAGATTATCTTCCCTTTTTGAAGCTCAACAAAAGTTAATACTTAATTTAGAGCATATCCTTTTTATAAGGCACCAGAATTGGCATCTCACAAAAAGATATTATCAAATTCGATTGATTTTTAACTATTGGCATACAACCAAGTCTATATTTTACGATGATAGACCCAAAGATAGGGAAAGTAGAATCTTTCAAGGTCTTCATTGCTTTGCATAATTCGTAATTTTGATTCGCAGCGAAGATAGATATTTTAGAACCCTAATTTGAGAGGTTTACAGTATAGACTTTACTTTTAAGGTCCAAGTCTATACTGTTATTTGATGCGAATTTCATAAATAGGGGAATGTCTTAAGAGTGGTTAGGACGACCTGGTATTTCTTCAACAGCAGATCTGATTTCACCCCAACCTTGATGATTGTATTCTCCAGTGTTATTTACTGTATCATAGCTAGTCCACTTGATGCCTCTAATCTTGTCACCTACTTTTGCGTCACTTAAATCGAATCCATTCCAATCAATATTGAGAATAGGTATACCCCATTTTTCTATAGTCCTTCGTGCCCTGTAGCATGGATACCATTAATATCTACATAGGTTGTAGCGCATGGTTCTCCATGATTGTTTGTATTGTTTTCTCCATAATGACAATGAAATAGTGCTTTAAAGTTATAGCATGCAGCTACATATTCGTTCGGAATGAACTCTTCGCTAATAAGCATCGGTTTTTGATAATCTTTCTTCATTACTATTTTTTTCTTTTTGAATTCCTGTTTCGGAGGAAAGGAAATCAGAAAGGTTTGAAGCGAAATAGTGATTGGGTCCCGGAGAAACTCCGGTGTGAAAGAATTTTGAAATAATTGATATATTGCGATTTACCATCTACAATATGATCCTTTCATTTTCCTTTTCATTACACTAATTCTTTGCAGCTCAAACGATATTCTGACTTAGTTCCTCCAGTAGTCTGATCATATATTATTTAATCTCTATTTCTATTAATGAGAATCAATAAATTTATCTAAGCGTTAGGAATCAAGATTGAAATAAATGAATAAGATTGCTATTTACTGTTTTATTTACCGATTAGGATTTAGCAGTTTCCCAAGAATTTATGTCAAGGTTCTTGGTGGCGTGACCCTCCCAGCCTTTTGTCCTCTCCAAACAATGACTAATTCACTTTTCTCAAATATCTGATTATGGTTGTAATCAACATATCCCCAATAAAAACCAGATTGGCTTCGGCTTCATGAAATGCACTACATGGATGATAGTTTCCTAGCCAAATACCTCGATTTCCTATAGTGGGTTGTGAACCAGAAGCAGGCTTATCTCTAAAATAATACAACGTTCCTCTTGGTGCATCACAAGTAAACTTATAAACAGTTCCACTATCTCCACAAGCAGCCACATGCGTTTGCGGCACGAAAGCTCGCTTTTCAGCTCCGGCTTTGTATAAACTTTCTTTGTCATCTTTTTTTCTTGTTTTGCCAGACTTCTTATTCTGTAAGAGGGCAAAGTTTGAAAAGAGAAAAACATGACCGAGTTCTGCAAGAACTTGGCTATATGAAAGTTTCATAGTAAAGAGAAAATTGTAAGATGTTAGGAATTTGGAGATGGAACGTGAACAAGCCGAAAGCGACATGTCACATCCGGATATTTATCTCCGTAAATCGGTAAAGACTGTAAATCACAGTCGTTTCATCCTTTTTATTCTTGATTCTTATTGATTGAGTTCTTGCAGAACTCTGTCTGTTATTAAATAAATTATCTATCTCATACTCCGTATCGCATCCGCTACACGCATCACATCCTCGCACGTCATCATTGATCCCGAAGGCAGACAGAGTCCACAGTTGAACAGGGCTTCCGATACTCCGTTGACGTAGGTGGGGGAGGATGAGAATACGGGTTGCAGGTGTAACGGTTTCCAAAGCGGACGGGTCTCGATGTCGGCTTTTGCCAAGTGCTGCATCAGCTGCAAGGCGCTGAAACTGGTTTCGTTACTGTCCACTTTAATTGTAGTCAGCCAATAATTGGGTAGAAACATGGTAGATTTCTTGGGTTCTACCACAGTGATACCCGGAAGTCCTGCCAGCAGCTCGGTGTATAGCCGGTGGATGGCACGGCGGTGTGCGATATGGTTGTCCACTACACGCATCTGCCCGCGTCCGATACCAGCCGACACATTGCTGAGCCGGTAATTGTATCCGATCTGTTCGTGCTGGTACCAGGGGAACGGTTCACGTGCCTGGGTAGCATAGAACTTCACTCTCTGGGCTTCCTCTTCCGTATGGCATAATAAGGCGCCGCCACCGCTGGTGGTGATCATCTTGTTGCCGTTAAAAGAGAAAATCCCATATTGACCGAAGGTCCCGCAATAGCGTCCGTCGTAAACGGCCCCCATTGCTTCGGCAGCGTCTTCCACCACGGGGATGCCGTAGCGGGAGGCAATGTCACAGATTTCGTTCATGCGGGCAGGCGTGCCGTAAAGGTGTACTGGAAGAATGGCTTTGGGCTTGAGGCCGGTCTGTTTCATACGGTCGCAGATGGCCTGTTCAAGCAGTATAGGATCCATATTCCAAGTATCAGGCTCACTGTCTACGAAAATGGGGGTAGCACCCTGATAACAAATGGGGTTGGCTGACGCAGCAAAGGTGAAACTTGGCAGATCACTTCGTCTCCTTTGCTTACGCCCAGCATGATCAATGCCAAGTGGATGGCTGCCGTACCTGATGATAATGCCACGGCGTGTACCTCCTGGTCGCAATGCGTTGAAAGCCACTGTGACAAGTCATGCTCGAAGCCATCTACATTCGGCCCTAAGGAACTACCCAATTGGTTTCGAGAGCCTCACGGACGAACTCTTGTTCGGATCCGCCCATGTGTGCCAATGACAACCAAATCTTACTCATTTTCAGTTATGAACAAAAAATTATTTGTTGCGTGCTTCGGTGATGAACACTACAACACGGTTCCACTCGTTCTTCAGCTGGTATGGTTGCAGGCTATCACCTTTGTAATCCACCCGGATGCGGCTTGGATCCACACCGAACTCTTTCACCATCATGTTGCAGACAGCTTCGGCACGGCGCTGGCTCAATTTCAAATTGTAGGCCGGATTACCAGTCTGTACGTCGGCATAACCTGTTATGATCAGGTTGACTTCCGGATGGTCTTCCAAATACTTGGCAGCTTCTGCCACATTCTTTTTCTGGATATCGGTAATATTGTACTTGTCGATAATGAATGATACGGTCATACCCAACATTTCGTTCTTCACTACCTCTTTCTTCACTTCTGTGACGACTGGTGCCGGTATCGGCTTGTTACGCTCTTCATTGATCTTGCGGTTCAATTCGTCAACCCATGCCTGGTCGTTCACCTCTGTGTAGCGGAAGCGGCGATCGCCGTACTGGTCCTTGAATGATAGGTGAGACCTAACATGACGTTGGCGTATGAATCCCATTTGCGGTCGTAACGCGTACCGTTGAAAGCATCGTCCGTTGCGTTGAAGGTCGCTTCCAGATTGATGTCAAGCGCATTGCTCAACATATAATTGAACTGGAGGCCTGCGCGTAGAGAGAAAAACGTTTTGTTGTCAGTGCTGATTTGGTAGGGGGCAAACTCCTCACTGGGGGATTTGTCCCACTCTTTGACTTTATCATCGAATCCGAAACTGGAGTTGAATCCCATACCCAAGATACCTACTACATTGAAACGGATATCTTCGTCATATTGGGCGAAAATATTGTGCAGGTTGAACAATCCGTCCAAATAACCGTTGAACATATTGAAACCGTAGTTCCCTTTGCCATACACCTCGGGAAAGGCTTCAATCACTTCGCTGTTGGCGCGTGACATTTGTTTCAAATAAGCGAGTTGCACACGTGCTCCGATGGCGGGTGAGAAGTATTTACCGACCGAGAGGGCTATGCTTGGTCTGGTCATGGTGCCGAAAGATCCGAAGCGGCTGTTCTCGGACAGCGAATGATTGGCGCCGGCCTGAATTCCGATGAACCAGTTGTCACCGGCCTTGTAATGCTTTAGCGCCCGTACAGTGTCGGTCTTTAATTTCCAAGTTGCATCGTCTTCTATTGTTTGTGCCCATAAAGATACAGAACAAAAGAAGACCACAAATAATATAGCTATTTTTTTCATGCCAAATTATACTTTTAAAATGGGTCGTTTATTCATTGATGTACACTATGACGCAGCTCTTTTGTGGATCGAGCGATGCAATGACAGCAGGGTTTTTCTCTATAAAAATACGTCCGCCGGAATGTCGTATGTGTTGGCTAGCACATTGCGGATGGATTGTGCCGTGCCATGAACAATTCGGTGTCTCTTACTTCTTTGGTTGAAGTGATATAGAGGTCGCCATCGGCTAGCTTCTTTATATTTTCTGCTGCTGTGTAAACGTTTACTTCCTGTAGTTTGTTGATTGCGGCGGAAGCATTGTCAAACGAGATAAACGAACGGATATGATTGCTTTCCACCACTTCTGTCTCAATCTTTGTGACAGGAGGAGCTGCCGCTTTGTTGGCTTCACGCAGGCGGTTGATTTCGGCGTTTGCTTCGTCATATTTCGACATGTCGTGGCGGGCGTAGGTGAATTGCCGTGAGCCGTTATGATTTTTGAAACGGTAGCTGACACCTGCCAATATGTTGACATGGCCATCCCAGCGGTCGTTTGAACCTTCGCCTTCCCAACCGTCGAATGAGTCGTCAAGCAAACTGTTCGTGATTTCAAGATTAAAGTCCCACGCTTTACCGAGCGGAATTTCGCCATCAGACCCAGGCGGATGGACAGCAGGTCTTGCGATTCGGTATTGTATATTCCGTCGTTCCAGGTACGCTTGCTGAAGTTGGCGGTGTGTTCGTAACCGGCTCCCAAGATACCGATCAGGTTGAAGGTCCGGTCTTCTTCATACCCGCAAAAGAGGTTGGTGAAGTTGAACAATCCGTCTAGGCCTACCCCCATGGCGTCCCAATAGTAGGGCTTGTCGTTGCTTGCTCGTCCGGCATTGCTCCATAGAAACCTTGGAGGCGGATACCTCCGGCAGGAGCGATCCACTTGCCTATGGACAACGCACCGGCGGGACGGAACTGGTCGAAGAATCCAGAACTGGAAGTATGGGTCCCCCAGGAATAAAAGGCGCCGGCCTGCAATCCGACAAACCAGTTGTCTCTGAATTTAGACTTGTTTAAGAGCCGTTTGTCCCCGCTTGCAGGGTCTGTCCAGTAAGAGATCTCCTTTGTATCCTGTTTGACAGGAACATCTTGAGCCGCTTCTTGTGCAAATCCCGTAGCCAAGGTTAGAAATGGCATCATAAACGCAATGAAATGTTTTTTCATTTTGCGATTCATTTTAGTTAAACATTATATTGGATTTCATTTTTTTGGATATATATGTTTTTTCATCCAGCGCCTCATATACGGAGTTCATACTTTTGAACTCCGGTACAATTTGCTTCAACTGATATACGGTCTCTTTTTTATTGTCCGTCTGGGCAACCTCAACCAATTGTTGCAGGGCGGGCTTTATTTTATCGTAATCTTGTTTTAAACTGATACCTTTGAATATTTTCGGATTAAGGGTAGGAGTAGAGTTCTCTTCATTATAGAGTAATTCCTCATATAGTTTCTCGCCCGGTCGCAGACCGGTATAGACGATTTCAATGTCTTTGTCCGGTTGTAAACCTGCCAGTTTTATCATCCGGCATGCCATGTCGGTTATTTTTACGGGTTTACCCATGTCGAAAATAAAGATATCGTTTCCTTGTCCCATAAAAGCGGCCTCTAGAACCAGTCGGCAAGCTTCGGGAATAGTCATGAAATAACGGATGATGTCCGGATGCGTGACTGTTACAGGCCCCCCTTCCATAATCTGTTGGCGGAAAAGGGGGATTACACTGCCGTTGCTGCCCAGCACATTGCCGAAACGGGTGGTTATAAAAGAGGTTTTACCAATTATATTTCCTTCTTGGATAGCACTCCCGAGGCTTTGTACGTACATCTCTGCCAGTCGTTTGGTAGCACCCATCACACTGCTGGGATTTACAGCTTTGTCTGTGGAGATCATGATGAATTTCTTTACGCCATATTTCAATGCCGTATCTGCATGATGCTTGTACCCAGACATTGGTACGTACCGCCTCGCATGGATATTTTTCCATCATGGGTACATGTTTGTATGCGGCTGCATGAAAGATGATGTCGGGGTGGTAGAGTCTTGTCTGCGACTCCACACGGTCACGGTTGCGTACATCACCTATGATAGGCAGGATGGAGCGGTCTGGAAATCTTTTCTTCAACTCCATATCTACTTCGTAAGTGGCGGTTTCCGAAAAATCAAACAAGATGAGCTGCTTCAGGTTGAAACAACATAATTGTCGGCACAATTCGCTCCCGATACTTCCTGCCGCTCCGGTCACCATGATAACACTTCCGGACAATTCATTGCGGATATTATCCAAGTCGATGTTTATTTCTTCCCGGCTTAAAAGATCTTCTATCTGTATATTGCGTAATTGTATTTTACTCCATTGTGTTTGTTCTGTCAAAAATGGTGCAATGCGCAGGCAGATGTGGTTCTCCAGACCGTATTGCACTATTTCTTCATCGTTACGGAGATCTGTGTGGCTTAGAAATAATATACAATTGACTTTTAAGGTGCTGAATAATTTTCGCAGACTATTTTCTTCGTCAATTAAATATATCTGATATCCCACAAGCCGGTATTTCTTGTTTTCGGGTTTTCGGGTGATAAATCCGAACATTATAAGGATTGTTTTCACTTCGTAGATAATTAGCCAGACTGATTCCCCTTTCGGAGATACCATATATTAAAGTTGCTTGTCTAGGTTTTTTTAAAAGCTGTAATAAATGATAGTAGAAATTGACGGTTAATATCCGTGTACACATGAGCAGGAAAACGGAACTGATAAAATCTGTTATAATGATGGAATAAATGAACAATCCGATGTAATCCAGTGTTATATATGCAAACAAAACAAATGTGAGAGCTTTCAGCAGCATGGCATAAATGATACGTGTCAGTTCTACTAAGGTGGAATAACGTATAATTCCCTCGTAGGTCTTACAAATTCCAGTCCATACGATACTGGAAATGACCGCTATCAGCAGAATATAACGCTGCTGGTTGAAATGGATGCTGATATTAATCAAATAGTGGAAAAATAAAAAGATAGAAAATGAGGATATGACAGATAAAAAAACATCGATACACCATATTATATAGGGATGTATATAATCTGTCTGCAAAAATTTATTGCGTATTTTATTCTTTAATAGGGAAAGCATAGGTCGTTAAGGTATTTTTTTCAAGAAGGCTTGCGGAATATAAGAGGTGGCTACAGCACATACACCATGGACTGTTATAATAAGCCGGTGGTTCTTTTAATGCGACAGATATACCCTTCTGTCACCTTTGAATGTTCCGTCAATGACTTTTACGTGGTCTCCTTGATAAAATTTAGGATTATCTGTGTCAAAATATTCTAGACCTTTTTCGCCTGACGAGGTAACGAGCATGAAGATGTTCATCTCTCTCTCGGGAATGCTAAAGGAATTTTTTTAAAATCTATTTGCCGAGTATAGAGAATTACTTTATCGGTCAAGATCTTCTGTATCTCTTTTGCTATGTAAGTTTCCGAATGGAAAAAAAGCAATGAATTGATAACTGGTTTTCGTACGTTTTTTTTTGTTCCATCTTGTTTTAAAACCTTTACGGTTTCGCAGGGAATATAACATTTTTATCTTTTTCTTCAAAAGAAGTTCTTCAATGGCAAAAACCTTATTATAGAATACTTTTAATGCAAACCAGTGTTTTTTCGAATTATTGTTTGATGTCATTTTTATCTTTAATACTTTAAAAATGGAAGGACATTCCTTCCATTCCTGCATGTTATATAACACACAGTAATCAGAGTTAAACTAACTTTTTTCTATAATTTGAACTTTAGCACGCAGCATTTTTCCTGATCCAAGAAAAATAAACTGTAACTCCAAATTCATACTGTCTCTAAGTAAGAGATGGTATAATATTATAATGTGAATATAATCAGCATGATAGGATATACCTACCAAGCTGATTTTTCAAACTTTTGTAACTTGTCTTTAGCCCTTCGTTTTTTATT
>ENA-OQJH01000673-OQJH01000673.1-human-gut-metagenome-genome-assembly--contig:-NODE-673-length-17260-cov-1.571879_pt1 | contig 17260 bp, 19 predicted proteins | sample MGYA00242597_ERZ504763 | MGnify/ENA primary metagenome ERZ504763 (study PRJEB26092, sample SAMD00036359) | human gut metagenome | host: Homo sapiens | study: EMG produced TPA metagenomics assembly of... | reverse complement strand
AGAAAATGAACCAAACTAATTTTCAAATTATGAAAACACGCCAGAGGAAGTTGAAAGGAAAAACCTTGTTAAGGACATTACGGTTGCCGGACTTATGTCGCAGTTGTTGCCCTTCCTCTTTCTATTGCTCTTGCCATTTCATCTGGAGTATCTCCGGGAAGTCGGTTGATTACTGCTATTATTGCAGGTTTTATTATCTCTTTTTGGGGTGGTAGCCGAGTTCAGATTGGTGGCCCAACAGCAGCCTTTGTTGTTATTATCTGTGGTATCATAGACCAGTACGGTATTGAGGGTCTTATTGTTGCCACAATCTTGGCAGGTATATTCCTTGTTATAATGGGTGTGTTAAAGCTGGGGGATATTATCAAGTTCATACCTTTCCCTATTACAGTAGGTTTTACAACAGGTATTGCCGTAACACTTTTTTACAACACAGTTAAATGACTTTTTCGGTCTTAATATTCAGGGACTTAGTTCAGAATGTTTGCCAAAATGGTGGGCATATATTACAAATATCTCTAAATCAATTGGACAGCTACAGCTATTGGCGTAGGTTCAATTATTGTTATTGTTCTTTGGGGCAAAGTTAAGCAAGAGAATACCCGGTTCCCTTGTTGCCTTAATACTTTCTACAGTTGTACTCTATTTACTCCAAAAAAATGGTATGGCAACAGAAGTACAGACTATCGGTTCAAAATTTAGCGACCTCAAGGGTGCTATTCCAATGCCTCATATTCCAAACTTTACAAAGGTAAATATCGGTGCTTTAGTTCAGCCTGCAATTACTATTGCTATTTTAGCCGGTATTGAGTCACTTCTTTCTGCCGTAGTTGCTGACGGTATGACAGGTGATAAGCACGATTCTAATCAGGAACTTATTGCACAGGGTATTGCAAATATTGCATCAGCACTTTTCGGTGGTCTTCCTGCTACAGGTGCTATTGCAAGAACAGCTACTAATATTAAAAACGGTGGTAGAACACCGGTTGCCGGTATGGTTCACGCAATCGTTCTTTTCGTAATTATGATTGTGGCTATGCCTCTTGCTAAACTTATTCCTATGGCTACACTTTCAGCAATTCTTATTGTAGTAAGTTTCAATATGTGCCAGTTTAAGGAATTTGTGGAAATCGGTCATACTACAAAAACTGACCTTTCTGTTTTAGCTCTTACTTTCCTTTTGACAGTTGTATTTGACCTTGTTGTTGCCATTGAAGTAGGTATGGTACTTGCTATGTTTATGTTTATGAAGAAAATGGCAGAAACATTTGACATCAACACTCTTTCAAAGGAAACAGAAAACGATACATATAAATATCTCAATGACGATATTATGGTATATGAATTAGCAGGTCCTATGTTCTTTGGTGCATCTACTACATTTATGGACACAATGAAATCTATGAATGTTAAAAGCGATATTCTTATTCTTAGAATGAGAAGTACCAATGATTGACGCAACTTCCCTTGATAGCCTTCACCACGTTATTGACTACGCACAGCGAAACCACATTGTTGTATTGTATTGTGAACTCAACGAAAATACATATAATACATTAAAGCACTTTGGTTGCGAAGAAAGAATGGGTAAGCATAAGTTCTTTGATACTATGGACGAAGCCTATGCTTACGCAGAAAAAATGGTTGAAACTAAGAAAGAAGTTCGCAAGAAGTTAAAAGAGAAAATAAATAAAAAAAGAAAAAGATTGATTGTTTAATAGTATCATATTGATTGTATTACTATTATATAATAACTTTTAATAGCAAGAAAAACATGAAATTATCTATTATTCTACGGTTCTGTTTATGGTTTATGGGAATTAGTATGGCGTTTCCGTCTCTCTCTCAAACTATGTTAGTAACTAATGGGAATACAAGTTCTAGGATCATTTGAAAGAGAATAATCAAATATCGTGGACAGCTGCAAATTTGTTACAAACATTTATTCAAAAAGTAACCAGTTGTAAGCTGCCTGTTGTTATAAGTCAAACTCCTCGAAAAGGAGATATTCTCATTGGTGGTCAATCTTCGGCAGAAGTAACAAAGGACGGATTCTCTATTTCTACTCAAGATGGTATTCTAAAAATATCTGGTAAAGAAAACGGTGTTGTATATGGAGTTGTTACTTTATTGGAGCAATATTTGGGTATCGATTATTGGGGAGAGAATGAATATTCTCTTACCCCTTCAAAAACAGTGAACTTACCCTTAATTAATAAAGTCGAGAATCCGGGCTTTCGTTACCGTCAGACACAATGCTATGCTATTCATGCAGACTCTATTTATAAGTGGTGGAATCGTTTAGAGGAACCGAATGAAGTGTTTGCTGCCGGTTATTGGGTGCATACTTTTGATAAGCTTCTGCCTTCATCCATTTATGGGAAAGAACATCCGGAATATTATTCTTACTTCAAAGGAAAACGCCACCCGGGAAAGGCCAGTCAGTGGTGTTTGAGTAATCCGGAGGTTTTTGAGATTGTTGCTCAACGTGTTGATTCTATTTTCAAAGCAAATCCAGATAAACATATCATGTCTGTAAGTCAGAATGATGGTAATTATACAAATTGTACGTGTGATGCTTGTAAGGCAATTGATGATTATGAAGGAGCATTATCAGGAAGTATCATCACTTTTCTGAATAAGTTGGCTGCCCGTTTTCCGGATAAAGAATTTTCCACATTGGCTTATCTATATACGATGAATCCTCCGAAACATGTGAAACCTTTGCCGAATGTGAATATTATGTTATGTGATATTGACTGTGACCGTGAAGTAACTTTGACGGAGAATGCTTCGGGAAAAGAGTTTGTGAAAGCCATGGAAGGATGGTCTAAGATTACCAATAATATTTTCGTGTGGGATTACGGTATTAACTTTGATAATTATCTGGCTCCATTTCCTAATTTCCATATTTTACAGGACAATATCCGTCTTTTCAAAAAGAATCATGCCACCATGCATTTCTCTCAAATAGCAGGGAGCAGGGGAGGAGATTTTGCAGAACTTCGCGCTTATTTAGTGTCAAAGTTAATGTGGAATCCAGAAGTTAATGTAGACTCATTGATGCAACATTTTCTGCATGGATATTATGGGGAAGCAGCGCCATATCTTTATCAGTACATAAAGATAATGGAAGGCGCATTAATTGGTAGTGGACAGAGGTTGTGGATATATGATTCACCTGTATCACATAAATATGGCATGTTAAAGCCTGCTTTGATGCGTCGTTATAATCATTTATTTGATTTGGCTGAAAAGGCTGTTGCAGCAGAACCCGATTTCTTAAAACGAGTTCAACGGGCACGTCTGCCAATTCAGTATTCAGAACTGGAGATTGCACGAACAGAGACAGAAAAAGATTTGGTAGATATTAATAAGAAGTTAGACCTTTTTGAGGAACGCGTGAAAGAGTTTCAAGTTCCTACATTGAATGAGCGTTCCAATTCACCGGTAGACTATTGCAAATTGTATCGCGAACGTTACATGCCGCAGAAAGAAAGAAGTTTAGCTTTGGGTGCAAAAGTTACTTATCTAATTCCTCCTACCGGAAAATATGCGGCATTAGGAAAGAACGCATTGGTTGACGGTTTGTTTGGTGGAGCAACCTTTGTTGATAGCTGGATTGGTTGGGAAGGAACCGATGGTGCATTTGTTATAGATTTGGGCGAAACAAAAGAGATACAAAGTGTGGAAACAGATTTTCTTCATCAAATAGGGGCCTGGATTCTTTTTCCTCTAAAGGTGGTTTATTCATACGCTGAAGACGGTGAGCATTATACACATTGGAAAACGATTGATTTACCGGAAGAACGTACCGGTGAGGTAAATTCCGTGGAGTCAAGGCTGAATCAGCGAACCGATAAAAACTCGTTATGTGAAAGTAGAAGTCACCGGAACGAAAGAATGTCCGACTTGGCATTATGGTGTAGGCCATCCTTCGTGGTTCTTTATAGACGAAGTGATAATAAAATAAAAAAAGTAGGGGGGAGACGTTAGTAGTTTCCCCCTTTTAGTTGTATTATATATAGATGGGTCAGAAAAATGTTTTTTTTCATCTATATACTATGATTTATGCAACAGAATAAAACTGCTTCTCAACGAAAACTATTAACCCGGCTTGCTGGTACCTACTGCTTATTTTGCAATGGGACTTCCCTTTATTGCTATTAATCTGGTTTCTGTTTTCATGTTTAAGGATCTTGGAATTTCGGATACGCAAATTGCATTCTGGACTTCTCTGATTATGATGCCTTGGACACTGAATTTTTGTGGAGCCCTTTTCTTGAAATGTATCGGACGAAAAAATTCTTCGTATTGATTACAGAATTATTGAGTGGTGTATTGTTTGGAGTAGTAGCCTTTTCTTTGTTTTTCGATTACTTTTTCGCCATAAGTATCTCTACGATGGCAGTGATTGCTTTTAGTGGAGCAACGCACGATATTGCTTGTGATGGTGTATATATGGCTGAATTGAACAAAGAAGATCAGGCAAAATATATCGGAGTTCAAGGTGCTTTTTATAATGTAGCCAAATTGGTTGCTAATGGAGGATTAGTTGCTATGGCAGGAGCATTGGCAGAGCACTTCGGAGCAATAGAAGGTGCTTCGATAGATGCTAACAAAGGAGCATATTCATCTGCATGGATGATTATTTTCGGCGTAATTGCGGCAATAATGGTACTGATCGGTATTTATCATATAAAATGTTACCTTCTACACAGGTTCCGTCAACAACAAAGAAAACTGCATCGGAGGTTGGGCACGAATTGGTAGCAGTCATTGCTAACTTCTTTACTAAAAAGCATATTCTTTATTACATCTGTTTTATTATTTTATATCGTTTGGCAGAAGGCTTTATCATGAAAATAGCTCCGCTGTTTTTACGTGCTTCAAGGGATGTAGGCGGCTTAGGACTGTCGTTAACAGAGATCGGCACGCTAAATGGTATCTTTGGTTCCGCTGCTTTCGTTTTAGGCTCATTGTTGGCAGGTATTTATGTTTCTAAGTTCGGATTGAAAAAGACACTATTTACTCTCTGCTGTATTTTTAATCTTCCGTTTGTAGCCTATACTTTTTTGGCAGTTGCACAGCCTACTAATGTATATCTGATCGGAACTTGTATAACAATGGAATATTTTGGTTATGGCTTTGGTTTTGTCGGACTGACGTTGTTTATGATGCAACAGATTGCTCCAGGCAAACATCAAATGTCACATTACGCATTTGCTTCAGGAATCATGAATCTGGGAGTGATGCTTCCGGGAATGGTTAGTGGTTATCTTAGTGACTTATTAGGATATCGTAATTTCTTTATCTATGTGTTAATTGCAACTATTCCAGCTTTTTCTGATTACTTATTTCATACCTTTCACGTATGATGACTCAAAAATAAATAATATAAAATCAACGATTATGAATAAAATTCAAATTCCTTGGGAAGATCGTCCTGTCGGATGTACGGACGTTATGTGGCGTTACTCACAAAATCCAGTTATCGGACGTTATCATATTCCTTCATCTAATAGTATTTTCAATAGTGCTGTTGTTCCTTTTGAGGATGGTTTTGCAGGCGTATTCCGTTGTGATAACAAAGCTGTACAGATGAATATCTTTGCAGGTTTTAGTAAGGACGGAATTCATTGGGATATCAATCATGAACCTATTCAGTTTAAAGCAGGTAACACGGAAATGATTGAGTCGGAATATAAATACGACCCTCGTGTTACATGGATTGAAGACCGTTATTGGGTGACTTGGTGTAATGGTTATCATGGCCCTACGATTGGTATTGCCTATACTTTGACTTTAAGGAGTTTTTCCAGTGCGAAAATGCTTTCTTGCCTTTCAATCGTAATGGTGTACTTTTCCCGCAGAAGATCGATGGCAAGTATGCGATGTTGAGTCGTCCCAGTGATAATGGACATACTCCGTTTGGCGACATATACATCAGCTATAGCCGGATATGAAATATTGGGGTGAACACCGCTGTGTAATGAAAGTGACTCCTTTCCCGGAAAGCGTTGGCAGTGTACGAAGATTGGTGCAGGTTCAGTTCCTTTCCTTACAGATGAAGGCTGGTTGCTGTTCTATCACGGTGTAATCACTACTTGTAATGGTTTCCGTTACGCTATGGGAGCTGCCATATTGGATAAAGATCATCCGGAAAAAGTTCTTTACCGTACACGTGAATATCTGCTTGGTCCGGCTGCTCCTTACGAACTTCAAGGTGACGTTCCTAATGTCGTATTCCCCTGTGCTGCTTTGCAAGATGGTGAACGTGTTGCTGTTTATTATGGTGCGGCAGATACTGTGGTAGGTATGGCCTCGGATATATAAAAGAGATTATCGATTTTACGAAACGAACGAGTATCATTTAATAAAGATATGAAACGTATTATATTAACTTACACACTTGCTTTTTCCCTTCTTTCCGCCTATGCGGGGGAAGGGGGAGCCCTCCCCTTAAAATACGGATAAAAGTCTTTTGATAGATTATGTGGATCCTTTTATCGGAACTACAAATTTCGGAACGACCAATCCGGGAGCGATTTGCCCAATGGTATGATGTCTGTGGTTCCTTTCAATGTGATGGGATCTTCCGAAAACACATACGATAAAGATGCCCGATGGTGGTCTACGCCTTATGAATATACAAATTGTTTCTTTACCGGATATGCTCATGTGAATTTGAGTGGAGTCGGTTGTCCGGAATTAGGTTCTTTATTATTGATGCCTACTACCGGAGAACTGAATGTGGATTATAAAGAATATGGTAGTAAGTATAAGGATGAACAGGCCTCACCGGCTATTATTCTAATTATCTGACTAAATATAATGTAAAAACAGAAGTTTCGGCTACTCCGCGTAGCGGTATTGCCCGGTTTACTTTCCCAAAAGGGAAAAGCCACATCCTGCTGAATTTGGGTGAGGGGTTAACGAATGAGAGTGGCGCTATGCTTCGTCGTGTAAGCGATAGCGAAGTGGAAGGAGTCAAACTACTTGGTACATTCTGTTATAACCCTCAAGCTGTGTTTCCTATTTACTTTGTATTACGGGTTAAAAAGAACCCTTCTGCAACAGGGTATTGGAAGAAACAACGTGCGATGACGGGTGTTGAGGCTGAATGGGATCCGGACCAGGGAAAGTATAAACTTTATACTCGCTACGGAAAAGAAATAGCAGGAGATGACATCGGTACTTATTTCTCCTTCGACACAGAAGAAGGTGAGCAGGTAGAAGTACAAATGGGAGTTTCTTTTGTAAGTATAGAAAATGCCCGGTTGAATCTGGATCGTGAACAGGCTAGAAAGAATTTCGAGCAGATTCATGCTGAAGCACGCTCCAAATGGAATGATGACTTATCACGTATAACTGTAGAAGGTGGTACGGATGCTCAAAAACTGTATTTTACACAGCACTTTACCATTTGCTGATTCATCCTAATATTTTGCAGGATGTAAACGGAGAATATCCGGCAATGGAAAGTGATAAGATTTTGACAACAAAAGGAGATCGCTATACTGTCTTTTCTCTTTGGGATACTTACCGCAATGTTCATCAATTGTTGACTTTGGTTTATCCGGAACGTCAGATGGAAATGGTACGTACAATGCTCGATATGTATCGCGAACATGGATGGTTGCCTAAATGGGAATTATATGGCAGGGAAACATTGACAATGGAAGGTGATCCGAGTATTCCGGTAATTGTAGATACCTGGATGAAAGGTTTGCGTGATTTTGATGTTGATTTGGCTTATGAAGCAATGTATAAATCTGCTACATTACCCGGAGCGGAAAACTTGATGCGTCCTGATAATGATGATTATATGTCCAAGGGATATGTGCCTCTTCGCGAACAGTATGACAATTCCGTATCTCATGCATTGGAATATTATATTGCTGATTTTGCGTTATCTCGCTTTGCAGAGGCTTTGGGTAAAAAGAAAGATGCAGAGATATTCTACAAGCGTTCTCTGGGATACAAACATTATTATAGCAAAGAATTTGGTACTTTCCGTCCGATTCTTCCGGATGGAACTTTTTACAGTCCGTTTAATCCGAGACAAGGAGAAAACTTTGAACCGAATCCCGGTTTCCATGAAGGTAATTCCTGGAATTATACATTCTATGTGCACATGATGTATATGGCTTGGCAAAACATAATGGGTGGGAAGAAACCTTTTAATTTGATAAGCTACAAATGGTTTTTGACGAAGGGCTTTATGACCCGGCAAATGAACCGGATATTGCTTATGCCCATTTATTCTCATATTTTAAAGGTGAAGAATGGCGCACACAGAAAGAGACGCAACGTTTAATAGACAAGTACTTTACTTCCAAACCTGATGGTATTCCAGGAAACGATGATACGGGAACGATGTCTTCCTGGGCTATTTTCAATATGATCGGTTTTTATCCGGATTGTCCCGGACTGCCCGAATATACATTGACGACTCCGGTCTTTAATAAGGTAACGATCCGGTTAGATCCGAAATGGTATAAAGAGAACGACTGGTGATTGAAACCAATCGGACTCAACCAGGAGCTTTATATATTGATAAGGTACTATTGAATGGCAAGAAGTTCAATAAATATCATATCACACATGATGAACTTGTTCACGGCAAATATTTAAAGTTTGATTTGAAATAACACACAGTGTTTCATAGGTATCGTTTTTGGGTTGACAGGGCTGTCGGACTTCTTATAGTTCGGCAGCCTATTTTTTACATTTATTTCTGTTATTACTTCATCGGAAATAGTGACGGTATATGCTTGGGATAGTGACGGTATCGGACCAAGATAGCGTCACTATTTGTCTTGGATACCGTCACTATCTTACTTTTATTAATTATACTCCGTAGTATTTTTAGTTATTCTCTGTTTTATAGGTGATTACAAAAATCTATTCCGTACGTCTACTATGTAAATCGTATGCAATAAAATAAAAAATGAGAAGAAATTTATTTAAACATATCCTTTGGATATTGATACTTGCAGAGTGTTTTCCTCTATTGGCAATTGCCGGATCGCAGCAAAAGGAACAACGTTATAAAATAGCCGTATGTGACTGGATGATTCTGAAACGTCAGAAAATCGGTTCATTCCAATTGGTACATGAATTGAATGGTGACGGTGTAGAATTGGATATGGGTGGTCTTGGCAAGAGGGAAATGTTTGATAATAAATTGCGCGAGCCCCATTTCCAGCAGTTATTTCGTGAAACTGCTCAAAAATATCAATTAGAAGTTTCTTCTATTGCTATGTCCGGTTTCTATGGACAGTCTTTTCTGGAGCGGGTTAATTATAAAGATTTAGTTCAGGATTGCTTCATGCATGAAAGTGATGAATGCCAAAGTAGCCTTTCTTCCTTTGGAGGAATCAAAGCCGGATGGGAAAAGATTCCGGCACTACGGACAGAAGTTGTAAAACGCTTGAAGGAGGTAGGAGATATGGCAGCTTCTGAAGGAGTGGTGATTGGTATTGAAACTCAACTTGGATGCAAAAGGAGATGTGAAACTACTGAAAGAAATTAATTCTCCCGGAATCAAGATCTATTTTAAATTTCAAAATGCATTGGAGAATGGAAGGGATTTGTGCAAGGAGTTGAAGATTCTGGGGAAAAAGAGGATTTGCCAGATTCACTGTACGGACACAGATGGAGTGACTTTACCTTATAATGAACGATTGGATATGAATAAGGTGAAAAAGACACTGGATAAGATGGGATGGAGTGGATGGCTGGTGGTAGAACGTTCGCGTGACAAGAATGACGTGCGGAACGTGAAAAAGAATTATGGTACGAATATTAAGTATTTGAAAGAAGTGTTTCAACAGAGATAGGAGGATATTATGATATAGTTAATATTACAAAGAGAGAGAAAAAAGTGCAAAATCTATTTTTTTATTCTTTTAAGTGATTACATATTTTTTGATTGCACGTTCTTTCCTTAAAAGAACTTTTAGATTTTGAAGATATAATGTATTATTTTTGTTTAAATTAAAATTTAATCTATGAAGAGTAAGATGAAGATTAAAATGAAGTTGTCGGGAGCATAGCTTGTTATCGATGATTTTATTTATGGCTCTTGCGCTGGAGATGGTTTTGATGAAGAAACCTTCTCCGGTGGCGTGACGAATACGCAATTGGATTCGCCGAAAGCATCGGATGTGGCTTTTGAAAAACTGGCTACAACTGAAAATAATGTAAAAGTTACTTGGTCTGTTGTTATGGGGGCAGGTGGTTATAAATTTTCTATGTACATTGTAGATGACCCTGATCATCCTGTAGCTGTAGTGAAGGACAGTATTGTAGACGGGACGGCTGTAGTATGTCCTTGGGTAGAAGATACGAACTATAAGGTTGAGATTGCAGCATTGGGGAATGAAAAGTTGAATAATACAGCTTCCGTTTCCGCCACTGAAATCAGTTGGTCTACACTTGTTGCCGCAACGCTTGTTCCTAATGGTACAGACTTGACTACATATTTTGCTGAACATCCGGTGACTACGGGAAAAGATACAGAAGTTGCTTTCGAACTGGAAGCAGGAGGGACGTATTATATTTCAGGAGATTTGAACTTTGGCGTAAATAATGTACAGTTGCGCGGAAATAAAACACGCGGGAATGCGAATGTGAAATTCACTGCTCCGGCTTCTATTATTACTTGTGGTGGAGGATTAGCCTTGAAGTTTATCAACTTTGATTGTGATGTAGTGACAGATGGGGCTTTTTTAAAGTTTGGTGATGTTCCGGAAGAGATATTGGATACAAAGAGAACCGATCATGGAAAAGTAACTAATCCTATGGTTATTCAATCTTGCAATATCAAGGCTGTTAGAAAATACTTAGTTCACATTAACGGAAAGAAGTATGGTATTCAAAATTTTGCAATCAGAAATTGTGTAATAGATTGCTATCAAGCTGCTGACCTGATAAACTTTAACTCTAGCAGTTCGATTGTGAAAGACTTCGAAATAAGTAACTCTACGATTTATAGTCATAACCAAAACGGTTCTCGTTTTTTACGTTATGGAGGTGGACAAACAACCAGTTATGATGGTTGGTCAAGAGGATCGATGACATTTATAAGCAATACATTCTATAATCTCTCCTATTCCGGACAGAGTTTTAATGGCAATGGTTGGTCACAGACACATAATGAGGTAATTTCAAAGAACAATTTGTTTATTGACTCATTTTCGGGAAATTTCAATCGTCGTATAAGAATGCAGGGTACAAAGGTAGCTGCAACTTTTGAAAATAACTGTTATTGGTACAATGGCGCATTGCCACTGGATGAGACTTCAAATCGTGCGGATGGTGATAAGAGCAATTCTGCTTATGGCGTGGATCCGGGATTCGCTGATGCTGCAAACGGTGATTTTACTCCGAGTGCTCCCGAAGTATTTGCTCATGGTAGTGGCGACCCGCGTTGGTTAAATTAAAAAGATAATAAATCTAGAATACGATAAAGATGAAACATAAGAATATATATAGAATCAGTATCAGCCTGCTTCTAGCTTTTGTGATGGCTTTGCGACAATAGCACAGAATACTAAAACATTCAAAGGAGTTGTGCTGGATGAGACCGAGCAACCTATTATTGGAGCTGCCATAAAGGTTGTAGGAACAACAGTGGGAACAATAACGGATTTAGATGGAAATTTCACATTGAATGTTCCTGATGGTAAGGAAGTGGAAATCTCTTATATAGGATATGTACCACAACGTTTTTCTGCTCCATTCAAATTGACAAAGATCATCTTGAAGGAAGATACGCAGCAATTGGATGAAGTTGTAGTTGTGGGTTATGGTACGCAGAAGAAAGCGCATTTGACTGGTGCTATCGCCACTGTTCCCGTTGATGATATTCAGGATATTTCAAGTGGAAGTTTGGCCAGTACATTGAGCGGTTTGGCAAATGGTATCTCTGTAAACGGAGGTGATACTCGTCCGGGACAAAACGCTACGATTACTATTCGTCAGAATGGTGAGTTGGAAGAAATGGGAGGTACCAACCTGCAGCCATTGTATGTTATTGATGGTTACATTTATCCTACGGAAGTAAAAGTGGGAAGTACTTATACTAATTTGGGTGCGGAAGCGTTTAACAACTTAGATCCATCAGTTGTGGAAAGTATTTCTATCTTGAAGGATGCTTCTGCAGCAGTTTACGGTGCTCGTGCAGCAAATGGTGTTATTCTGGTAACCACAAAAAAGGGAAGTTAGGTGCGCCTAAATTTCATATAATGGAACATTTGGTATTACAGATGAAGTATCTCGTCCTAAGATGTTGAATGCGTATGAGTATGGCAAGTTATGGAATGCAGTACGTATGGCTGACCCGACGGAGACAAGTATTGATCCGTTAAGAGCTATTTTTCAGCAGGATGAGTTGAATGCCATGAAAAGTTTGCACTATGATTTACTGGATAAATATTGGGAATCCGCATTGACGCAGCAGCATAGTGTAAACCTGAGCGGTGCTACTGAAAAAGCCAGTTATTTTGCCGGAATTTCTTATTTTGATCAGGATGGTAACTTAGGTAAGCTGGATTACAATCGTTGGAATTACCGTGCTGGTGTAGATGTGAAAATCAGCAAGTGGATAAAAGCGAATGTACAGGTCTCCGGTGATTATGGAAAGAAAAATACTCCTCTGAATCAGGTCGGAGGTTCGTCTGCAGAGAAGATTACAATACGCTGTTGACACATCCTTATTATATTCCCGAATATGTGGGTGAATATGCGGTAGCTGCTTACGGTCCTACTAATTCATCGGTAAGTAATATTCAGAATTACAATTTCAATGTACTTCAGAATAATGGCGACTATAAACGAAACATGACATCAAACATGAATATTAATGCCGGGTTGGAATACGATTTCGGATGGAATAAATGGTTGAAAGGACTGAAATTGAAGTTACTTATTCGAAGAGTGTCAATACGAATAAGACAAATGATTATGGTACTTCTTATAATCTTTATTATTTGGAGACTCGTTCTGGTAGTGGAGAACATTTGTATACTCCAATTGAAGGAGCGGATAACAGTGCATTTGAAAATACTAGTTTTTATTTGGCAAATAGTGGAAACCGGTGGTTAACTCCAGTACAAGTGATATTACTGGATATTTGTCTCGTTCCATGACTCGTTCGGATAACTATCAGATGAACTTACTGCAGCATATAATAGGGATTTCGGACTACATTCTGTAGGAGGTTTATTCTCCATTGAAAAGTCTGAATCAGAAACAGAATATTTGTACGGTATGGTTACTAACCCATACGAATTTACGACAGGACAATCTAATTCGGTAGACTGGAATAGTACTCCTAGTACAGAATTCACTCGTTTTGAGTCGGGTAATTTATCTTATATCGGTCGTTTGAATTATTCTTATGATAACAAATATTTACTGGAGTTCCTGCTTCGTTCGGATTCTTCCACCAAGTTTGCTCCTGAAAATTATTGGGGATTTTTCCCGTCAGTATCTGCTGGTTGGGTGGTTTCACAAGAAGAATGGTTTACTAAGAACGTTACATGGATTGATTACTTAAAGTTGCGTGCATCTTTTGGTTTGACCGGTCGTGATAATACAACAGCATGGCAATGGTTGCAGACTTACGGAACAGATAAGGATAAAGGGCCAGTATTTGGCACTAGTACAGAGGCCAATGCCGGTAGTCACCTCACAATGAATAAAAACAATGCAGCAATCAATCGGGATGCTCATTGGGATAAATCTTATAAAGGTAATTTGGGGCTTGATTTCAATGTTCTCGATAATCGTTTATCATTCAATATTGACGCTTACTATGAATGGAACCGTGAGATGTTGCTTAGTTATAATGCCTCTGTTCCATCTACAGTGGGAGCTAATTCTGCGAAAGTGAATTATGGAGAATTGAATACTTATGGTATCGAACTGTCTGCTACATGGAGAGACAAGATAGGTAAGGATTTTAAGTATAAAATTCAGTTGAACACCGGGTATAGTGATAATGAGATTTTGGTAAGAGACTGGGATCAGAAGCCTACTTATAAGAGCTATAAGAAGGGTGATCGTTTGGATCAAGGCATCTGGGTATGCAGTGTATCGGTATGTTCCGCAGCTATCAGGATATTGACGAGTATTTTGCCAAGTACAATATTACTTCCTATATGGGTAACGTTAAAGAAGATGTAAAACCGGGTATGTTGATTTATAAAGACGTGCGTGGAGCCAGACAAGATGATGGTACATACGCCGGACCGGATGGTGTGGTTAGCTCTGAAGATGACCAAGTACGGTTATCTAATCGAAGCAATCCTTACAGCATGACAATGAACCTGAACGCAGAATGGAAGGGGCTTTCTTTGACAGCTCAGTTTAATGCGAGCTGGGGTGGTTATAGTTTCTTGCCTGATGATGCAATTTCTTTAGGAAACCAAGGAACATCGGCTAATAAGTATAATGATTTGGAATATGCAAATATGCCTTCGTTCTGGACTACAGACAATATGTTTGTGTATAACGACGTAGTAGATGCAGCAGGTAATGTAGTGGTGAAAGCCAATCGCAATGGAAAATATCCGAACTTGAGATGGGCAGCGTGAATGCAGTAACTTCTTCTTTCTGGAGAGTAAGCGGAACACGTGTCAAACTGAATCGCGTTACATTAGCTTACCGTATACCGTCAAAATATACAAAAATGATAGGTATCGAAAGTTGCCGTTTTAACATTACAGGACAGAATCTATTAAGTTTCTATAATCCTTATCCGGATAATTTTATTTGATCCGATGTACTACTTATGGGAATTATCCTACCCTGCGTAAATTCACGATTGGTGTTAATTTAACATTCTAAAAGAACAGTAAAATGAAAAGAAAAAATATATTCCGTATCAGCGTAGCTTTTTGGGCGATGACTGCGTTTACTTCTTGTAGCGACCAGTTCATGCAAGACAAGCAGAACTTTGACAGCACTACTGCCGATGCTTATAATTATTGGAGTGGTGCACTGGGACGTGTAGCAGATGTTTATAGAGTATGTCTGCCAGATCCTAAGGCTACTCCCAGTTCAATGTATAACAGTACCGGTTTAGCAGACGACCAATCTAAGTCGACTGAAGAATATAGTGGATTCAGTGCTTTTGTCGATCCACTCAAGCCGTTGACTTATCAAACCGGAAATAATCCTGTACCTGATTACTTTGAAGGAACGAAAGGTGATCCTATAACTTCCGCTTATGGACGTATTCGTAATATTAATGATGTCATTGCAGGCATTGAAGGAAGCACGCTTTCGCAGGAAGAAAAGAATGAGTTGTTAGGGCAGGTTTACTTCTTTCGTGCATGGTGCTATTATAATTTGGTGAAATGGTATGGTGGTGTGCCCATCATTACGGAAGTACAGGAACCTGTTGAAGTTCTGTTGTTCCCCGTTCTTCCGCAAAGGATTGTTTCAAATTTATTTGTGACGATTTGGAGAGAGCTGAAACATTGTTAGCACCTTTTACGGGAGCCGGACAATGGATGTCTGGTGATAATTACGGTCGTGTTACTTCCGGTACAGCAGTGGCTTTGTTGGGTCGAGTACGTGTACTATATGCCAGTCCGTTATTTAATCGCTCCAATGATTTGTCTCGTTGGACACAGGCTTACAATGATATAAAAAGATCTATTGACGTGCTGACAGCTGCCGGATATGGCTTGGCTAATGAAAGTAATCCCGGTGTGAACGCTTCCGGTTGGGCTAATCTTTTTACTGAAGTGCCGAGTCAAGAAGCTGTATTTGTAACGCTACACAACACGCTGACGGAAGGAGTTCCTGATTATCGTAAGAATAATACATGGGAAAATGGCATCCGGCCGTACAATGCTAGAGGAGGAGGTGGCAAAACACCTTCCGCCATGTTGGTAGATATGTTTCCTATGTCTGACGGCAAGATACCTGCAACTTGTGAAACATACAATACGTTAACTAAATCAGATATACCTTATTATCGCGAATTTCCTTTCGTCGATCGTGATCCGCGCTTCTATCGTACATTCGCTTTCCCGGGAGTTCGTTGGTCGTTTGTCGGTAATCCTACGACACAAGGGAACCGATACCCGCACAATGGTCCTGATTATGAACTTTGGAACTATACCTGGTATACGGATGCAGCTTATGTAGATGATATTGAAGCCAATAGCAGTGTGACCTATGGCGCTGATGGTCTCCTTAATGATGTAAAAGGTTTTTATGTACGTAAACGCTCTGATGACAGAGATGTGAATGCTATTGCCCGTTATGTCTATGATGAAAAGTCCGGGGGATTCACACGTTCTGCCGCGCCGTATATGGAGATTAGATATGCGGAAGTATTACTTAATTATGCAGAAGCAGCATGTAATGCGGGTGAGATGGGAGTTGCCGTTGATCAAATTACAAAAATCCGTGCTCGTGTTGGTTATAAAGCTGAAAATAATTATGGATTGGAGCAGGTTTGGACGGTGACCAAGCTAAAGTGTATGGCAGCTATCATGTATGAACGTCAAATTGAATTGGCATACGAAGGAAAACGTTTCGATGATATGCGTCGCTGGATGTTGTTTGATGGCGGCATAGAACTTCCTGAAGGTGCGCCTGCTACTTGGAAACTGACTGGCTGGGGTGGAAACACATGTACATATCTTGGTTTTAAGCCACTCAACGGACAACGTCGCGAGAATCTTGAATTCCGTACAACTGTAAACGGTGGCATTGGTGGAACAAATGTTGACGACGATCCGTTAGTAAAAGCTGGAATTACCCGTCCGGCTGCAATGGATTTGAGAAAGGATCTTGCCAGCGAACAGGATAGGCTGAAAGGATTTTATTCAAATTATTTGACCCGTAAGACAAAGAAAGGCGATTCTTATGATGATAGCCATTCTCCATTGTATATCGCGTTCCTTCCAAGGTATTATATCCTTGGTTTCCATCAAGGTATCCAGGGTAATAATAGTACATTGCTGCAAACCATCGGCTGGGGAGATTACAACAACGGTGGCGCAAACGGTACTTTTGACCCGCTGGCTGAATAAAAAACTCAACTTCCTTCGATAAGAACCCTGCATTTCGGTGCAGGGATAATTACATCGGAGATGAATCACAGGATGCTTCGGCATCGAAAACCATAGAAATTCACCGGTTCCTCCCTCTTTTCTTTGAGAAGACGGCAGGAATTGGTGAATTTTTGTTCGTTAAATCAGCTTGATTTATGTTATCTTTGCCTCTTGCA
>ENA-OQJH01000672-OQJH01000672.1-human-gut-metagenome-genome-assembly--contig:-NODE-672-length-17303-cov-1.338961_pt1 | contig 17303 bp, 26 predicted proteins | sample MGYA00242597_ERZ504763 | MGnify/ENA primary metagenome ERZ504763 (study PRJEB26092, sample SAMD00036359) | human gut metagenome | host: Homo sapiens | study: EMG produced TPA metagenomics assembly of... | reverse complement strand
CGGCGAGGTGTGGAATGCAGCATTAGGCAGGAGCAGATATGCTTTTGACCCATCATCCCCTTATTTTAAGGCTATTAAAAAGTGAATGACCAGAATTTTATTACCAGACGTCTGGTAAAGCTGATCCAGGCAGATATTTCCTACTATGCCATGCACACCAATTTTGATGCAGCACCCGGCTGTATGGCAGATCTGGCAGCAGAACGTCTTTCTTTAAAGGATACGGAGCCGTTGGAAGCTATGGGGGATATGGAAATAAATGGAAATTCTGTGGCATATGGTATTGGAAAAACAGGAAACCTGGCGGAAAAGCTGACTGTAAAAGCACTGGCAGAAAAAGTAAAGCAGGCTTTTGATCTTCCTTTTGTTCTGGTGTATGGGGAAGAACTGATGGATATGGAAGTAGAAAAAGTGCACTTGTCCTGGAGCTGGCGGAAGTGTGATCGAAGAAGCCATCCATGCAGGCGCAAAGGCGCTGGTAACAGGTGATATCAGCCATCACCAGGGAATTGACGCAGCAGCCAGGAATATGGCAGTGATCGATGCAGGTCATTACGGAATGGAGCATATTTTATCCAGTATATGGCTGGATATCTGAAGGAAAATCTGCCGGTAGAGATGGAGATCGTTACAGTGCCATCTGCATGGCCTACAGTTCTTTTATAATTGTTTTCTATGTACAGCAATACATTTTTGAAAAGGAGGATGCCTATGGTCCAACTGAAAATAAATACCCAGATAAAGGAATATCTGGATGATATTACCTGGCAGGTGATAGCAGATGAGTATCAAAGCGGGTATTCCGATGAAATATTATTAGTCCAGGTAAATGGAAAACTCCAGGAACTGCAGGAAAAGATAAGGGAAGGCGAAGTGCAGTTCATTACTGCAAGACAAAGCGGGAATTTCCGCATATCAGCGAAGTGCCACCCTTCTGATGCTGAAGGCATTTTACGCAGTGGCAGGTCCTGAAAATGTGGAAAGGTCATTGTGGATTTTTCTATTGGAAAAGGTTTTTTGTAGAAGCAAGAGGAAGTTTCACATTGAACCAGGAGCTTCTTGACCAGGTGAAAGCCAAAATGCAGGAATACGTAGATCAGGAGATCCCGATTTTAAAGCGCAGTATTTCTACGGATGATGCCATAGAGCGTTTTCACAAACACCGGATGTACGATAAGGAGCGTCTGTTCCACTACCGCCGTGTATCCAGAGTCAATGTTTACAGTATTGACGGATTTGAGGATTATTTTTACGGATATATGGTTCCCAATACAAAATATATCCGCTATTTCGATTTAAGTTGTATGAATATGGCTTTGTGCTCATGCTGCCGTCTATGTTGGCACCGACGGTGCTGCCGGAGTTTGCGCCGCTGCCAAAGCTGTTCCATACACTTGCGGACTCTTCAGAGTGGGGGAAACGTCTGGATCTGGAGACAGTAGGCGCATTAAATGACAAGATCGCAGCTGGAGATATGTCCATTTGATCCTGATCCAGGAGGCGCTTCAGGAGAAACGGATCGCAGAGATCGCGGCCCAGATCGCAGAGCGCAAAACTGCCAAGATCGTTATGATCGCAGGTCCTTCTTCCTCTGGAAAGACAACATTTTCCCATCGGTTGTCCGTACAGTTGGAGGCTATTGGCTTAAAGCCGCATCCAATCGCGGTAGATAACATTTTGTCAACCGTGTGGACAGTCCAAGGGATGAAAATGGTAATTATAATTATGAGATCCTGGAATGTCTGGATGTAGAACAGTTTAATCAGGATATGCAGGCTCTTTTAAGAGGAGAGCGTGTGGAACTGCCTTATTATAACTTCAAAAAAGGAGAACGGGAATACAAGGGAGATTTTCTGAAACTGGGAAAAGATGATATCCTGGTGATCGAGGGGATCCATTGCTTAAATGACCGTTTATCCTATTCTCTTCCAAGAGAGAGCAAGTTTAAGATCTATATTAGTGCTCTGACCCAGTTAAATATTGACGAGCACAACCGTATCCCTACGACAGATGGCCGTCTGCTGCGCCGTATGATCGTGATGCAAGGACAAGAGGGGCGTCAGCCCAGGATACTATCCGTATGTGGCCATCTGTGCGAAAGGGAGAAGAGGAAAATATTTTCCCCTATCAGGAAGAGGCAGATGCTATGTTTAACTCTGCTCTCATCTATGAGCTGGCAGTGCTAAAACAGTATGTGGAGCCGCTGCTTTTGGAATTCAAGGATTGTCCGGAATATACAGAAGCAAAGCGACTTCTTAAATTCCTGGATTATTTTATCGGGGTCAGCAGCGAGGATATACCGAAAAACTCTATTTTAAGGGAATTTATTGGCGGAAGCTGTCTGGATGTGTAGATAGCAAGTGTCCACATATGATATTTTTAATATGATATTTTTGGATTTACCCATGGACATGGCAAAGAAACTATGCTAAAATAAACAAGTTGTGAGTAAGACAGATGGTCGCTGCTGCGACACCGAGAGGACGCAGGAGAGGAAAGTCCGGGCTTCACAGGGCAGGATGCCAGATAACGTCTGGCGGGGGTGACCCTAGGGACAGTGCAACAGAAATATACCGCCCGCTGCATTTGCAGCAGGTAAGGGTGGAATGGCAGTGTAAGAGACTACCGCCCGGCTGGTAACAGGCGGGGCACATGTAAACCCCATCCGAAGCAAGACCAAACAGAGAGCATATGGCGGCCCGTCAGCTTTCGGTAGGTTGCTTGATGCTGCTGGCGACAGTAGTACTAGATAGATGACCATCCAACGACATAACCCGGCTTACCGTTTTACTCACAACCTTTGCAACGATGAAGTGCGTCTCCTTGAATGAAAGGGGACGCTTTTTAGCATAAAAGAAAACGTATGCAGTATACAGCGAATGGTCAGACTGCTCTCAATGAGAGAACATGCTGCGCAAAAGGAGGGAATTTATCATGACAGAAGGCGGAAAAAGAAGAGATGGCATTCTTTCACTGTTAGAGGAGAGCGACACTCCATTATCTGGAACAGAACTGGCGTCATCGTTTTAAGGTAAGCCGCCAGGTGATCGTTCAGGATATTGCTCTTTGCGGGCAGAAGATAAGAAGATCCTTTCTACTTACAGGGGATATGTTCTTGACCGGGAAAGTGAAAAAAAGAGGAAATGTATCCGGGTGTTCTGCGTCTGCCATTCTACCAAAGATACCCAGGACGAACTTCAGACCATTGTAGATTATGGTGGCCATGTGCTGGATGTGGCAGTGGATCATCCGCTGTATGGGCAGATCCGTGCAGATCTGATCATCAACAACCGCCTGGATGTAGCAGAGTTTGTAGACCGCATGAACCGCTACAATGCACAGCCTTTAAAGGTTTTGACCGGGGATTACCATTATCATACAGTGACTGCGGAATCGGAGAAAAACCTGGATTTTATTGAGCAGGAACTGCGGAAAAAGGGATACTTAAAAGAAGAATAGAGATAAGAAAAGTAATTGCAGGCATTAAGAAAGCGCCCAACCTCACATTGTGAGGCGGGGCGCTTTTTTGCATCTGGTGTAGACTCACGATTAGATCACGAATTCCGTGCTGACGCACTCTACTGTCTGCTTGCGCAGACAATTCGTTCGTTGTCCCTATTTATTTCACAACATCCAGATCAAATCCGAAGTACTGAACAGCGTTGTTGTAGCTGATGCCCTTAACGATGGACTCTAAGGACTTCATATCTGCCGGATATTCGCCGTTTTCTACCCAGCCGCCAACCAGTGCGCAGAGAACGCGACGGAAGTACTCATGTCTGGTGTAGGATAAGAAGCTTCTGGAGTCGGTCAGCATACCGATGAAGTTGCCCAGGCAGCCTAAGTTAGCCAGGGATACCATCTGATCGGTCATACCTACCTTGTGATCATTGAACCACCAAGCGGAACCCTGCTGGATCTTTCCTGGGAATTTCTCCTGGAAGCAGCCGATGATGGTGCCGATGGAAGCGTTGTCGTTTGGATTTAAGGAGTAAATGATAGTCTTAGGAATATCATTGGTTGCGCTTAATGCATTTAAGAAATCTGCCATCTGTGCGCTTGGAGCGTAGTTGTTGATGCAGTCGTAACCGGTATCTGCGCCTAACTTGTCAAACATGTAAGCGTTGTTGTCACGCTTGCATCCGTAGTGAAGCTGCATAACCCAGTTTCTCTTGGTGTATTCTTTTGCAACGAAGAGCATGAACTCGGTCTTGTACTTTAATTCTTCTTCTCTGGAGATTGCTTCGCCCTTTAAGCCTTAGCGATGATAGCGTTTACTTCATCCTCAGTAGCTGGAACGTACATAACATACTCTAATGCGTGGTCAGATACACAGCACTTCATGGAAGTAAAGAAATCCATACGGTTCTTTAAAGCTTCCTTTAAGGATGCGAAATCTTTTACTTCAACACCGCTGACCTTGGATAACTGATCCATGTAAGCAGCAAAAGTTGGCTTCTCTACGTTCATAGCCTTGTCTGGACGCCATGCTGGCAGAACCTGTACATCAAAAGTAGTATCTTCAGCCAGTTTCTTGTGCCATTCCAGAGAGTCAACAGGATCATCAGTGGTGCAGATCAGAGTAACGTTAGACTGCTTGATCAGGTTACGGACAGTCATGGAGTCTTCCTGTAACTTAGCGTTGCACAGGTTCCATACTTCCTCAGCAGTATCGCCGTTTAAGTAGCCTTCGTATCCAAAGTATCTTCTTAACTCTAAGTGGCTCCAGTGATACAGTGGGTTGCCGATCAGTTTAGGCATTGTCTCAGCCATGCCTGGAATTTCTCTCTGTCTGTGCCGTCGCCGGTAATGTATTTCTCATCAACACCGTTAGAACGCATCTGACGCCATTTGTAATGGTCGCCGCCCAGCCATACCTGGGTAATGTTTTCAAACTTACGGTCTTCATAGATCTCCTGTGGTTGATATGGCAGTGATAGTCTAAGATCGGCATATTTCTGCGAATCATGATAGATTGTTTTGCCATGTCTGTGGATAATAAGAAGTCCTTGGCCAAAACTGTTTCATAGTGGTAAATCCTCCTTTAAAATTGGAATTTAAAAGTTTGTGGTTTTTCTTTTTATTAAAGCAGAGGCGATGGTTGTCCGGTTTGGGACATTAGCGCCACTGAAAACCCCCATTAAAGTATTGACAGTAGTGGTGCAAAGTGCTTCTACCTTGCTGTCAATGGATGTGATCTCCGGATCTGTACAACGTGCCAGGAGAGAATTATTATACCCGATAATACTAAGCTCTTCCGGCATGGAAATACCGGCTGTATGGGCATATTTTACGGCTCCTACGGCCAGTGAATCGTCAGAAGCCAAAACTGCGTCAAATTTCAGCCCTTCTTCTTTCAGGCTTAAAAGAAGATCCCTGGAATTTTCAAAACTCTTGGAACATTGATGAATCATGGAGTCCTCAACCGGGATACGATTTTCTTTCAATGCTGCTTTGTAGCCCTCCATCTTATTAACACCGCTGTAGGAAACGCTGGTGTAAAGATAAAGGATACGGCTGTGTCCTGAATGGATCAGCTGTAATGTGGCATCATACATAGAGGCATAATCATCACAGACAGTACTGTAGATATTCTTTCCTTCCAGATAACCGTTTACTAACATTACAGGAAGTCCGTCTGCGGCAGCTTCTATAATATAATTATTATCCCGGGAACGCATTTCCACAAATTTGGAACCTGCCAGGATAATAGCATCCACGCGCTTGGAGCGAAGCAGATTAAAATACTTCTGTTTTACATCCAGGTCGTAACCGGTACAGCAGAGGATAGAATCATAATTATGACTGCGCAGTTCCCGCTCCAGATAGTAGATCGCCTCAGCAAGATAAGGATCAGAAGAGTCAGAACACATGATACCGATGGTCTGCATGGTATCAAGTCCCAGTCCCCTGGCAAAAACATTGGGGTATAACCCAACTCATCCATTACAGCCAGAACCTTCTTGCGGGTGCGTTCACTTACGTTGGGATTGCCGTTGAGTACACGGGAAACCGTAGCAATGGAAACGCCTGCGCGCTCAGAAACGTCATATATATTCATTCAGTAATCCACCTCACATTCTGTAAGCGCTTACACGCTAAGTCTATTATACATACTACTAATAAAGATTGCAACAGTTTTCTATTGACTTCTGTGTAGAAATAGGTAGAATGATTGTAAGCACTTACAAAGTGATCTGTAGTTAAAATAAATCAAATGTATTCCGGAATCTTTTGCAACAGATTTTATTTTGGGAAGGTTTCCTGAGTACAAAAACAAAGATAGGAGATTAAAGACCATGCAGGACATTGTCAAGATCAATCAGAATGATAACGTTGCCGTTGCTCTTCGTCCTTTAAATGAAGGAGAGACCCTGGATGTAGCAGGAGAAAAGGTAACTCTGGTCCAGGATATCCCACAGGGACATAAATTTGCCCTTCGTGCCATTGCACAGGGTGAAGAGGTAGTTAAATACGGTTTCCGTATCGGCTACGCAAAAGAAGCTATTGAAAAAGGCGCATGGGTACATGTTCATAATGTAAAGACGCTTTAGGCGATGTTCTTTCTTATGAGTATAAACCAGAAGGAAGCAAGGACGTAGAGCCATCTGGGCATGTATACTTTGACGGCTACCGCAGAGCAGACGGAAAAGTCGGTATCCGTAATGAGATCTGGATCGTTCCAACTGTTGGCTGTGTAAACTCTATTGCAAAGGCTCTTGAGACTGCTGCAAAGAAGTTTGTAGGCGGAAATGTAGAAGATATCATTGCATTCCAGCATCCATATGGATGTTCCCAGATGGGTGATGACCAGGAAAACACCAGAAAAGTTCTGGCAGACATGATCCATCATCCAAATGCAGCAGGTGTTCTGGTATTAGGACTTGGCTGCGAGAACAGCAATATTCCTGTATTAATGGATTACATTGGCGAGTATGATGAGCAGCGTGTTAAATTCTTACAGTGCCAGGATGTAGAAGATGAGATGGAGACCGCTATGGGTATCCTGGAAGAACTGGCAACCTATGCAAACGCATTCTCCAGAGAGAAGATCGACGCAAGCGAACTGATCATCGGTATGAAGTGCGGTGGTTCTGACGGACTTTCCGGTATCACTGCAAACCCTGTAGTTGGTGCTTTCTCTGATCTGTTAGTAAGCAAGGGCGGAACTACTATTTTAACAGAGGTTCCGGAAATGTTTGGTGCAGAGACTCTGTTAATGAACCGCTGCGCAACTCCGGAGCTTTTTGACAAGACCGTAGCTCTGATCAACAACTTCAAGAACTACTTTACCAGCCACAACCAGACTATTTATGAGAACCCATCCCCAGGTAACAAGAAGGGCGGTATCTCTACTCTGGAGGATAAATCCTTAGGATGCACCCAGAAGTCAGGAAGTTCTTTAGTAAAGGGTGTATTAGAGTATGCGGAGCCAGTTAAGGTTAAGGGATTAAACCTCTTAAGCGCACCTGGAAATGACCTGGTAGCAGCAACTGCGCTGGCAGTATCCGGCGCTCATATGGTATTGTTTACTACCGGCCGCGCACTCCGTTTGCTTCCCCTGTTCCAACTGTAAAGATCTCCAGTAACTCCAAGCTTGCAGGACACAAGTCCAACTGGATCGATTTCAATGCGGGACAGATGGTAGAGGATAAGACCAAAGAAGAACTGGCACAGGATCTGTTAAACTATGTATTGGAAGTTGCTTCCGGACGCAAGGTTAAATCAGAAGCAGCCGGTTTTCATGATATGGCAATCTTCAAACAGGGTGTAACTCTGTAAGTATTAGTGAACAAAACAGTTACGGTTCATGCGTTGCATGACCGGCAACGGAATTTGATCTGACTGTGCCAGGAAAACAAAAGCGCATCTTGTAATCTGTTTCAGGATGCGCTATACTAAAAGAAGAAAATCGTATATGCGTATAAGAAACATATATACGACCAAATACAAAAGACATATATGATCGACAGAACCTGATGCAGGAGGAACATAAATGAAATTAAACCGGACAACGCTGCGCACAGTGGATATACTGAAAATGGTTTCCAAAAAGCCGGATGGTATTACACTGGATGAGATCTGTGAGAAGTTAGAACTTCCAAAGACCAGCGCCTATGACATTATCACAACACTGGCACATACAGGTATGTCCATGTGGTAAAGGGGCAGAAGCAGCGTTATACCATCGGACTTACTGCTTATCGTGTAGGAATTAATTATACAAATAACCTGGATTTTATCGGTACCATTGATCCTGTATTAAAAGCTTTTGCGAAAGAAGTGGGAAAGACCGTATTCTTTGGAGTGCGTTCAGATGACTCTATTGTTTACATCTGTAAATTTGAGCCGGAAAATCCCATTATCACAACAGCGACTGTAGGAACCAAGAACCCATTGTACTGTACTTCCCTTGGAAAGGCCATTATGGCAAATATGGAGCAGGAAGAGCGGGATGCCTTAGCAGACCGGATCAATTTCCGTCCCCATACCCAGCGTACCATTCAGGACAAGACTCATTTCATAGAAGAACTGGATCGGGTCCGGGAAAATGGATACGCCTTTGACGCAAGGGAGTTGGAGGAACATATGGAATGTGTAGGTTCCCCTGTTTTCGGCCGGATGGGAATGTGATCGGGGCCATCAGTGTGTCCAGTCTTTACAAGCCTACAGAGGATTATGACGCCTTAGGAAGGCTGGTTTGCGAGAAGGCAAAAGCGCTTTCAAGACTTTTGGGATTTTTGGGTAAATAAAACAGGATAAAAGATAATAATTTATCTGTTTTGCTGTTGACAAATCAGTTGGTAACTATTAAAATTTAAGTATAAATCGTAAATATGAAATTAATTCGTATTTAGAACCTCATCGAAAGAAGGAGAAGAAAAATGAAAAAAGAACATGTTTTAGCAAGACTGAAAGAAGACTGCCTGGTTGCTGTAGTACGTGCAAAGAATTATGAGCAGGGTGAGAAGGTAGTAGATGCTATTATTGAAGGTGGCATCAACTTTATCGAGCTGACCATGACTATGGATGACGGTGATCCAGTAGGCTTCATCAAGAAGATGGCTGACAAGTATAAAGACAATGACAAGATCGTGATCGGTGCTGGTACCGTTCTGGATCCAGAGACTGCAAGAGCTTGCATCTTAGCAGGTGCTAACTACATCGTAAGCCCAGGCTTAAATGTAGAGACCATCAAGCTTTGCAACCGTTACAGAGTACCAATGCTGCCAGGCGTTATGACTCCAAGCGAAGCTATTACCGCTATGGAAGCTGGATGCGATGTAATCAAGATCTTCCCAGGAAATATCGTAGGACCTGCAGCTATCAGCTCCTTCAAGGGACCTCTGCCACAGGGTGAGTTCATGCCATCCGGCGGCGTTGATGTTGATACGTTGACAAGTGGATCAAGGCAGGCGCATACGCAGTTGGAACCGGAAGCAGCTTAACAAAGGCGCTAAGACCGGCGATTTCGCAGCTGTTACCGCAAAGGCTAAGGAGTTTGTAGACGCAGTAGCTGCAGCAAGAGCTAAATAAGAAATCATTTCGCTGAGACAAAGAAGCCACCGCCCGGCTGATCCGGGCGGCGCAGATAGAGTAAGAGAATAAGGAGATTATAAAAATGGCAAAGATCGTTACCATGGGCGAGATCATGTTAAGATTATCTACCCCAAATAATGAAAAATTTATCCAGGCAGATGAGTTTGATGTAAACTACGGCGGCGGCGAGGCTAACGTAGCTGTATCTTTAGCTAACTATGGTCATGACGTACAGTTCGTTACTGCAGTACCAGCTAACCCAATCGGTGAGTGCGCAGTAGCAGCTTTAAGAAAATACAATGTAGGTACAAAGTACATCGCAAGAAGCGGTGAGAGACTGGGAATTTACTACTTAGAGACCGGTTCTGCAATGAGAGCTTCCAACGTAGTTTATGACCGTGCACACAGCTCTATCTCTACTGCAACTGCAGATGAGTTCAACTTCGATGAGATCTTTGCTGATGCTGACTGGTTCCACTTCACCGGTATCACTCCAGCTGTCAGCGATGCAGCAATCGAACTGACTGAGGCAGCTTTAAAGGCAGCTAAGGCTCACGGCGTAACTGTTTCCGTAGACTTAAACTTCCGTAAGAAACTGTGGTCTTCCGAGAAGGCTCAGAAGGTTATGACCAACCTGATGCAGTATGTTGATGTTTGCATCGGTAACGAAGAGGATGCAGAGAAGGTTCTTGGCTTCAAGCCAGGCAACACTGATGTTACTTCCGGAGAACTGGAATTAGCTGGATACGTTGACATCTTCAATCAGATGGCTGACAAGTTCGGATTTAAGTACATCATCAGCTCCTTACGTGAAAGCCACAGCGCTTCCAACAATGACTGGTCTGCTTGCATCATGGACGGACAGACTCGTGAATTCTACCACTCCAGAAAGTACCACATCGCTCCAATCGTTGACCCGTGTAGCGGCGGCGACTCTTTCGCAGGTGGTCTGATCTGCGGTCTGGCTGATGGCAAGGATATGAAGGCAGCTCTGGAATTCGCAGTAGCAGCTTCCGCATTAAAGCACACCATCCTGGAGACTTCAACCTGGTAACCCGTGCAGAAGTTGAAACCTTAGCAGGCGGCGACGGTTCAGGTCGTGTACAGAGATAATTACTCTTCTAAGAGTTAAAAATTAAAGACCGAAAGGCCCTGTTTGGAAATAGCGTTCCTGGAATGTATTTTCAGACAGGCCTTTTCTTTAGAAATTTTTCTTTAAAAATACGTTTATGAAAATTTTTTAAACTTCAGGAGGATATGAAAATGGGAGAGATAAAAGGAAGAACATTTGACCTGCTGACATTAGGTCAGCTTCTTTTAAGACTGTCACCACCAGACAATGACCGTCTTTCCAGAGGTGATACATTTGTAAAACAGGTAGGCGGTGCAGAATTAAACGTAGCAGTTGGTGCGTCTCTGTTAGGCCTTCATACCGGTGTTATCTCCAAACTTCCGTCACATGATATCGGCAGCTTTATGAAAGGTAAGATCCGTTCCTTTGGTGTCAGTGATGACTTTTTTATGTATGATCATTCTCCATCAGCCGTGTAGGTATTTATTACTATGAAAACGGTGCATACCCAAGAAACCAAAGGTTATTTATGACCGTATGAACAGTTCTTTCTTTACTCTGGATATTGATGAGATCCCGGAGGAAGTATACACAGCTTCCAAGTGTTTCCATACCACCGGTATTACTCTGGCTCTTAGTGAGAAGATCAGAGAGACTACCATTGAGATGATCAAACGTTTCAAAGAAGCAGGAACTGGTTTCTTTTGATGTAAACTTCCGTGGAAACCTGTGGACGGGTGATGAAGCAAGAGAATGCATTGAGCGTATCCTTCCTTATGTAGATATCTTCTTCTGCTCTGAAGATACTGCAAGACTGACTTTCTTAAAGACTGGTACAGCAAAAGAAATGATGAAGAGCTTTACAGAAGAATATACGATCTCTATCGTAGCTTCCACCCACGTATCGTACACAGCCCGAAACGCCATACCTTTGGTTCTGTGATCTATGATGCAGCAAGAGATACTTCTACGAAGAAGAGCCATATCGTGACATTGAAGTAGTAGACCGTATCGGTAGTGGTGATGCTTATATTTCCGGCGCTCTCTACGGCCTGTTAAGCAGCGGTGGTGACTGCCAGAAGGCAGTTGCTTTTGGAAATGCCACAGCAGCTGTAAAGAACACCATTCCTGGAGATCTTCCATCCTCTAACCTGGAAGAAATCGAGACCATTATCAAGGCCCATAATCAGACCGGACCACAGAGTGAGATGGCAAGATAATAAAAGCCTGTTAAAAAGTTTCAAAACTATATTGTATATAAAAAAAGGGGCTTTCCTGTAATTATATGGGAAGGCTCCTGTTTTGTTGTAGAGATTTAAAAAAGACTTAAGAAAAGCTTTATTGGATGTAAGGGGAATATAGTATATAATGAACGCAGAGAAAAACAAGCGGCTGCGTCAGCAGCATTTGTTTTTCTCAAGTCATTAACGAAGGTTCCGCCTGCGTCAGCAGGCAGTGGAGCGCGTCAGCACGGGAACCTGAGTATTAGAGCACAGTTAAAGAAATGATCTTTGTTATAGAAAAGGAGAAATCATATTGAGAAAATATCATTTATACGCAGCAGTATTATGCAGCGCAGCAGTTTTAGGCCTTGGCGGATGCTCCAATAAAGTGGATGCGGCAACCACATTGCCTCTTGTAAATGAGTCAAGACCAGTGGTGGTAGAGTCTGAAGAACCTACTTCTTCTGCAGAAGAGACTACCGTTGTAGAAACTGTAAGCGGCACGATCGAAAGTGCAGAAGAGCAGCCAGAGCAGGCAGAAGACTCTGTATGCCTGTTTGGACCGGCTACCCAGATGGAAGATGGCAGATTATCCATTGACAGTCAGGCAGATCAGGGATATCAGGGAGAAGTGATCTTAAACGTTTCCCAGGAGTCTACTTATGTATTAGACGCAGTTTCCGGTCTTCCAATAGAACTTTCTGATATTAAAGACGGAGACACCATCTACGCTTACATCGGACCGGCAATGACCATGAGCCTTCCGCCAATGACCAATGCGACGATGATCTTTGCCAATGTTCCGGCAGATTTTAAGGTTCCGGACTATGTAACAGTTAAATCAGTAGTGACAGATGCAGCTTCTTCCCAGTCTGTACTGACTGCTATGGACGGCACAGAATATACACTGGCAGATGACTGTGGGATCGTACCGTATCTTACCAGAAATATTGTTACGTTAGATGACCTGACTCAGGGCAGAAAAGCAGTGGTATGGTCTGATGGAGAGAATACAGCAACACGGATCATGGTATTTGCAGAATAAAAATTGAATGAAAGAATTAAGGGACGCACCGGTTGGCGCGTCCCTTTGCTATCTAGTTTCCACACTCAATACTGATCTCATTAAATTTCTTAAGGATATGATCAATGGTAGTAGCGTCTTTTTCTGCGCCTGCTTTATCGATCACTGCATGTCCTGGTGCATCATTAACAGTCTGTCACCATATTCCACAGCAAAGCGGAGATTGTGGGTGACCATAATGGTAGTCAGGTTCTTTTCACGGACTACTTTGTTGGTCAGTTCCATGATCGTTTCCGCAGTTTTTGGATCCAGAGCAGCAGTGTGTTCATCCAGGATCAGGAATTCAATAGGAGTCATAGTGGACATTAAAAGTGCCATTGCCTGGCGCTGTCCGCCGGAGAGAACGCCTACTTTTACGTCCATTTTATCTTCCAGTCCAAGGCCAAGGGAGCGGAGAGATTCGCGGTAGAATTCCAGGCGCTGTTTGTTGGTTCCAGGACGGAGATTGAAGGCTTTGCCTTATTATCTGCTAAAGCCATGTTCTCTGCAATGGTCATAGAAGGGCAGGTTCCCATAGACGGGTTCTGGTAAACGCGTCCAATGCGGCGCTGACGCTTGTATTCCGGCATTTTGGTAATGTCTTCGCCACCGATGATAATACGGCCGTCATCTAACGGGATACTTCCGCAGATGATATTTAAAAGAGAAGTTTTACCGGAACCATTGCTTCCTACTACGGATACAAACTGGTGGTCTTCAATGGTTAAGTTAAAATCATTAAACAGGCACATTTCATTTACTGTACCTGCGTTGTAATATTTATGGATGTGTTTTAATTCAAGCATGGCTCTTTACCTTCTTTCCGCCGGAAGGGCTTACTACAAGGATGATCAGGAATAATACAGAAGTGATCAGCTTCAAGTCGGATGCAGTGACAGGAATGGAAAGGTCCAGTCCTGCAATGTGCAGGTCATTTAACAGCAGCGCAATGGATACGCAGGCTTTGTATACAATGGAACCGATGATAACAGCAGTAGTAGAGCGGATAAATCCAACTCTTTTTAACAGCTGGGTTCCGATGATCACATTTGCAAGGCCGATGACCATGGTACCAGTACCGATGGAGATCTCAAAGAAGCCTTTCTGCTGGCAGTAAACGCTTCCTGCAAGAGCTGCAAAACCGTTTGCAATAGCAAGACCTACGATCTTTACAAGGCCTTTGTCTTTTGCAAGAGAAGTGACCAGTACGTCATTGTCACCAACTGCACGAAGCAGGTATCCGGAACGTGTCTGTAAGTAAGCGTCTAATAACACCTTGCAGATCATAACGATCACAAACAGGATAATGGTCACGATAAATGGGGATGCAGCTTCCGGCACATGAGCGGAAAGGAAGGAATTGGAAAAGATGGTTTCCTTACTAAAAATAGGAAGGTTTGCTTTTCCTGCGATCCTTAAATTAATGGAATAGAGGGCCGTCATGACAATGATACCGGAGAGCAGGTCACGTACTTTCAACTTTACGTGGATGAGACCGGTGATACAGCCGGCTAAAGCACCCACTGTAAAGGAAATGAATAATGCTGCTACAGGTGAAATGGTACCAATGAAAGGAAGCCCGTTTGCAATGCCTGCTGCAGTCACTGCAGCGCCAAGTGGGAAGGTGCCGTCTACAGACAGATCCGGGAAGTCCAGGATCTTATAAGTGATGTAAACGCCCAGAGCCATGATGGCATATACAAGGCCTTCTTCCAGAATACCGAAAATGATCGTTGTCATGATGTTCCTCCAATACTTGTGTTCCTACTAAAATTACTCTGTAATGCTGTCAAAGAGTTCAGCAGCATTTCCTGTTAAAGACTCAGGAAGAGTGATGCCAAGGTTTTCAGCTACTTTGGTGTTGCCGTAGAATGCAGCATCCTTAATGGTCTCAAGTTTAATTCACTTGCTTTTGCTTCGCCTTTTAATACCTTTGCAGCCATTTCACCGGTCTGCTTGCCAAGTTCTACATAATCAAGACCCATAGCAGCCAGGCAGCCGATCTTTACCTGCTCGATCTCACTTCCGAATACAGGAATGTTCTTTGCGGAAGCCTTGCTTAAGATAACAGGAAGAGATGCTACTACTGTATTATCGGTCAGATTTGTGATACAGTCAACCTTTCCAATTAAAGTATCTGCTGCCAGAGGAATATCTGCAGAAGAGGAGATACCGGAGTCTACGATCTCAAAGTCATAATTTGGAGCCAGTTCCTTGTATTCTGCAATCGCAGACTCAGAGTTTACTTCGCTGGTGGTGTACATGATACCGATGGTCTTTGCATCAGGTAAGATCTCGCGGATCATCTTTAACTGCTGCTCTACAGGAAGCTTATCGCTGGTACCTGTGATCTCGCCCGATTGGGATTCCGTCTGCATTTGCCAGTTCGGCTGCAACTGGGTCAGTAACTGCGGTGAAGATAACAGGAATATCAGATTTCATAGCCACGCTATATTCAGCCTGAGCCATAGGAGTTGCGATACCACACATTAAATCTACGTTCTTTCCTGCAAATGTATTGGCGATCTGTGCGGAAGTACCGCCGTCAGCCTGTGCATTCTGATAAAGAACGGTTAAGTTCTTTCCTTCTTCAATGCCTTCTGCTGCAAGGCCTTCTAAGAAACCTTCACGCAGTTGTCAAGAGAGCCGTGCTCTGCAAACTGGCCGATACCGATGGTGTAGGAGCCGTCTGCATCAGTGGTGTTTTCTGCTTCGCTGGAAGCTTCCTCGGAGGATGCTGCCTCAGAAGAAGGGGCTGCTGTGGTATCTGCTGCTGTAGTAGCAGTAGAAGAGGAGCTTCCGCAGCCTGTTAATAAGCTGCGCCCATTGCTGCGGTTAAAAGGAATGCCATAGATTTTTCATAATACTTACCTCCTGAAAATAAAATTTGAAATAATATTTTGGAATAAAAAAAAGTCCCAAACACAATACGATTGTGATTGAGACGAATATGATCCGCGGTGCCACTCAAATTGACTGAAAGTCCACTTTTCACATACTAACATATGTGCTGCAAATGTAACGGGTGCAGAGTCCGTCAGTCCCTACTGAAATATTTCAAGACTGCCCTCAAAAGTCCATTCAGCTGCCTGCCTTATACCGCAATCCCACCACCTGCGGCTCTCTGTGCTAATGCATTGGAAGCTTACTCCTCTTTCTCAACGGTTTAGCTGTTAATCCGTATCTTAATACATAGGGCGGGTTTTGTCAACTGTTTTTTGCAAAGCTGTACCCGTTGCACCTGTTGTTATGAGAAATTTGAAGAAAAATTTCAGTAAATTTCAGATAATACAGTGTCCGGCTAGGTAAAAATGTGCTATACTTAAGGTAGCAAAACAAGGGAGGTCGGTCATATGAGCGATAAACATTATGTGATCACAATCGAGCGTCAGTACGGAGCGGCGGACGTATTACAGGTATGCGCCTTGCAGAAGAGTTGGGTATTCATTATTATGATGAAGAGATCCTGAAAATGACATCAGAGACCAGTGCTATTGGAGAACAGTACTTCCGTCTTGCAGATGAAAAAGCAGGGAATAACTTATTATATCGTACAGTTACCAATATGAAGCCGGAGCTTTCCGCACCTGTAAAGGATGGACATAGGCTTACATCACCGGAAAATCTGTTCCGCTTCCAGTCTGAGGTCATCCGCAAGCTGGCAGAGTCTGAAAACTGCATTATCATTGGACGCTGTGCAATTATGTTCTTCAGGATCAGTTAGATGATGTAGTCCGCATTTTCGTCTATGCAGATACGGTTACCAGAGTCCGCAGAGTTATGGACGTAGACAAGGTAGACGAAGAAGAAGCACTGCGCCGCATGAAGAAGATCGATAAGGAGCGCACAGAGTATCATAAATATTTCACTGGCAGAAACTGGATGGATATGGAAAATTATGACCTTCCTATTAATGCCAGCCGTATTGATTATGATCAGATGATCAAACTGATCAAAGATTATCTGAAAACTTCGGGGAATGATCGACTGATCGTTATGACGATGCTCTTTAGAGATGGTAGATCCGCCTATGGATGGGGCAGCAATGTAGCAACATGAGGTAGCAGATGGATATTTTAACAGGAATACTGATCCCTTTTATAGGAACCACAGCAGGCAGCGCTGCGTGTTCTTCCTGCGGGGAGAATTAAAGCCCGGAGTGCAGAAAGCATTTCTGGGCTTTGCTTCGGGAGTGATGGTGGCTGCTTCTGTGTGGTCCCTTCTGATCCCGGCTATGGAATGAGTGATGGACTTGGAAGACTGGCTTTTCTTCCGGCAGTAACTGGCTTCCTTTTAGGAATGGCGTTTTTGCTGTTTCTGGATATGGTAGTTCCTCATCTTCATATGGATACGGATCAGCCGGAAGGCGCAAAAAGCAATTGGAAAAAGAGCACTATGCTGGTTC
>ENA-OQJH01000671-OQJH01000671.1-human-gut-metagenome-genome-assembly--contig:-NODE-671-length-17320-cov-1.717152_pt1 | contig 17320 bp, 29 predicted proteins | sample MGYA00242597_ERZ504763 | MGnify/ENA primary metagenome ERZ504763 (study PRJEB26092, sample SAMD00036359) | human gut metagenome | host: Homo sapiens | study: EMG produced TPA metagenomics assembly of... | reverse complement strand
CTTTTTTTTATGTGGAAATTAAGTCCACCTATTTCACCTCCAGTAAGATGCGGTATTCTGCTTCAATTTGCAGTATGGATAAAAAGAAAAACGAGGGTGTGTCAAAATAGGCACATCCTCTTTTTTTATGCTCAAGGCCCAGACTTTCCCAAGCCCGAGCCTTGTTTTTTCCTAAAGTTTTCGTACCTTTAGGCATAAGTTTAAATGTTATGGCAAAGATACATTTTCGTCCTTACAATCCCAACCAAACAGTTCTTTTTCCTCAAAGAATCGACGAGGATATTGCACCGGATGCTCCGGTCCGCATAGTCAATGCGATTGTTGACAGTCTAAACCTTGATAATTTCAGGAGGCTTTACAAGGAAACCGGCCGCTGCCCTTACCATCAAATGATGCTAAAGGCTATTCTCTACGCTTACATGAACAATGTCTACTCTTGCCGCAAGATAGAGCAATTGTTGTTGCGTGACATCCATTACATCTGCCTTGCCGGTTATGAGAAGCCTGATTTCATCACCATCAACCGCTTCCGCAACCGCGTAAAGGATGAGATCAACAACGTCTTCACCCAGTTGGTCCTCATCCTTGCCGACAAAGGCTTTATCAGCCTTGACGTGGAATATGTCGATGGCACGAAGATAGAGTCCAAGGCCAACAAATACACTTTTGTCTGGCGCAAGAGCGTTGAGAGGAACCGGGCAAAACTGATGGACAAGATACGCGTCCTTTTGGAGCAGGTGGATGAGTCCATTGCGCAAGAGAACGCCCCTCAAGACACACCTGTGAATTTACACCGGCCATGCTTTCTGAAATAGTGGATGAACTCAAGAATGCCTTGGACCGCGAGCCCGCTCCGGCCAACAAGGAACAGAAGAAGGCCCGCGGTGAAAAGCGGAAAAGGATAAAGGAACTTGAGGCCCATCGCGAGAAGCTGGTTGAATACGAAAAACATCTGGAGATACTGGGGGAACGCAACTCCTATTCCAAGACAGACCATGACGCCACCTTCATGCGCATGAAGGAGGATGCCATGAACAACGGCCAGACCAAACCCGGATACAACCTGCAGATAGCCACAGAGGACCAGTTCATTACCGACTTCGCCCTCTTCCCCAACCCGACAGACACGCTCACGCTCATCCCTTCTTCCATTCATTCAGGAAACGCTATGGCAGGCTTCCCGGCACAGGTGTGGCGGATGCCGGTTATGGTTCGGAAGAAACTACAGGTTCATGCAGGAGAACGGGATAGAGGCCTTCGTCAAATACAACTTCTTCCATAAAGAGCAACGTCCCCGTTATGCTCCCGATCCATTCCATGCGGAGAGCCTCCATTACAATGCGGAAGGGGATTATTACGTTTGCCCCATGGGACAGCACATGACCCGCATAGGGACCAAACGTGGCAAGACAGCCAGCGGGTATATCACTGAAAGTGCCGGTACCAGGCACAAAGATGTGAAGGGTGTCCTCTGCGTGGCGGTTGCTTTAAAGCCCGGGGGAATCGCATCATCGAAGTGAACCACCGGTTGAACCAATATAAAAGGAAGGCACGTGAAAGGTTGACTTCAGAAGAAGGGGTCAAGCACAGGGGAAAGCGGTGCATAGAACCGGAAGCCGTATTCGGACAGATGAAATACAACATGGCGTACCGCCGTTTCCGACATGTTGGGAAAGACAAGGTCACAATGGATTTTGCCTTCTTTGCCATTGCTTTTGACATAAAGAAAATGTGCGCAAAAATAGCAAAAGAAGCTTCTAAGCTACCCCTTGACCGAATTTGTAGGGGAAACACACGCTTAAGAACAATTCACGGGATGAATTGGGAGTTTTTTAAATCGCCGATGCGGGAAATGGCTGCATAAACAAACTGCCGAACTGTATCTGATATGAAAAGAGGATGTGCCTGTTTTGACACACCCTCGTGGACACAACAATGTGGAGCATTGCTCCACATTGTCATTCCAGCCAGATGTCGGTCAGTTCAGGTATGACCATTCTTTTATCTCCAGTTCCTCGCCACAAGGGAAATCAATGATAGGGTCACAAATGAATGTACCACAGAAATTGACTACTACACAGCCGTTTTTCAGAGAGGCCGGTTCACTCCAATCATCGTCCGTATGTCGGATATGATACCACAGTTTACCCTTGGGTAAGGTTTCGGTGGCAATCCGCAATCAATAAATTCGCCTCAATTGTCTTGCCATTCGCCAAAGTCAGAAGCATAGGCGATTTGCTTTCTTTTCTGTAATCGTACAGCATAATCTTTCTTTTAATCTGTTATCTCAATTATTTCATCAATCCGACCGCAAAGGAATGTCCGTAAAGCGGTCTTGTCCACGGCATAGTATTCGGCTATATGTCCGTATTGCTTGACAAAGTAGCGTTTCAGTATGTCCGAGAAGTCAAAACGGTAGCCCATTAGCGGAACAGCCTTTTGAAATAGGTGTTGCTGTTTACGTTGTCCGTAAGCCAATTCTTCTGTTGTCGGCTCATTGGCGTACCCTCATTGAGTTGCACTCTTAATTGATAGACCTTGCTGTCTTGCAGGGTTGAAAGTTCGGGAATATCCCAATCCACAAACCTTGTCGCTATCGGTGTCACCATAAAGCAATCCTCCATTAGTCATAGATTAACACTTCATCCCGGTATTCCACCACCTCCTTGCCGTTGGTGAGCCTTACCACTATCTCGTTGCCGTAGTCTCCCACGACTTCACCCTCTGTATGCCCCTTGTAAGGAGTCAGTAACGTGCATAAGCACCCGATAATGTCCGTATCTTGTTCGTCTTCGTAATACATAGTCAGTGAGTTTTTAAGGGTTATCGGTATGACCATTCTCCATTAGAGAACACTTGGAAGTTCACATATTCGTTACATAGTTCGTGCGTCAGCACTCGAATGTAGATTTTGTCTTTGTTCTCCAAAAGAGAAATCATCTTGTTTATCTCTTTTTCGGGATAGTCCCATTTTGACGAAAACTCGCCCTCGATACAGTCTTCCGACCTGTTAAGGTAACAGTCGCAAAATGTGTCTTCCAAAAAGTTCTCCACCTTATCAAGGTCTTTCTCGTTCTCCGTACTTGCATAGAAGATGTTAGTCGCGTAATTTGCCATAATCGCTATTGATTTGATTTTTTACTTTTCCCTCTGTTAGCATCAGCTACTTTCGGGTTTGATTAAAATTATGTCGCTCTGCAAGGTGTCCCGGCTCTTCCTGCAAGGCTTCACAGACAAAATACGACCTCAGTTGAAAACCGAGTGTGGAGATTTTGGCTTGAACCGATAGGCTTGACCTTGCAAGGAAGAAAGACGGGATATATACCTTTGCGACACAATTCTTATCTGCCAACCCGAAAGATGATGTGAAGACGAGAAAGGATAGTAAGTGTGCAACAGAAACACTATAAACGGCAAAACGCATTTCAAGCAATAGCGAATAAAAAGAAGGATTTGCTGACGAAAAGAAAAAGCAATCAAGAGTTTAGAAATTGAGAAAATCAAGTAGTTTAGTTTAGAACTTGATTAGATATACAAAAACCAAACTAAACCTATTCCATCATTACTTTACTCACGTTATTGGAAACGGCATCAAACCTAACTTTCGTCCGAGGGACAGGCGAGGGACAAGCAACAATACAACGAGGGACAAATTATATCCCTTGCATTTCAGCATGGTTTTTCAGGAATGTTTTTATAGCTTTTTTCTTTTGGTGTGCAAGATTACGGCTTTTAACATTTCTGAAATAAACAGAATCTAACTATAGATCCGAGGGACAAGGAGGGATAAAGAAAAAATAATCGTGAGGGACAAACCGTGTCCCTTACATTTCAGTACGGCTTTTAGGAAGTGGTTTTATTGTTTTTCTTTCTTTTTATATGCGAAATTTTGTCCCCCGTTTGTCCCCCGAAAATATCATTCAAAAAAAATTCTCCATTGATATACAGCGATTTACACAATACAAATATCGTTTGCGTGGGGAAATAAACATTCTGCATCGGCAAGTAAAAGTAGATGCAATCATTGGTATAATAAAATAGATAGTTGTAAGAAATCCTATGCCCATTATAGAAATACATTCCTTAACTGATCCCAGAATAGAAATATTCAGTACTCTCACTGAAGCTCAACTACGTAATCGTATCGAGTCTGATAAGGGACTGTTTATTGCAGAAGTCCGAAGTTATTAATGTAGCTCTAAATGCCGGTTATGAACCTTTAGCTCTTTTATGCGAGCAGAAGCATATCACTGGTGATGCTGCTGATATCATTGAACGTTGTGATGATATACCTGTCTATACGGGTGCAAGAGAACTGCTTGCCACATTGACCGGATATACACTCACACGCGGCGTCCTCTGTGCCATGCACCGCCCGACATCGAAAAGTGTAGAAGAAATATGTAGAGGCGCACGGCGTATCGCAGTCATTGAAGGTGTGGTAGACACTACCAACATTGGAGCTATTTTCCGTTCTGCAGCCGCTCTTGGGATAGATGCCATATTACTGACACGCAATTCTTGCGACCCATTGAACCGACGTGCAGTCAGAGTTTCAATGGGATCTGTTTTCCTGATACCATGGGCTTGGTTGGATGGTTCTCCCAATGAACTGCATAAACTGGGATTCCGCACAGTCGCTATGGCACTTACAGAGAAATCAATCTCTATTGATAGTCCCATCTTAGCGACCGAACAAGTTAGCCATTGTGATGGGAACCGAGGGCGACGGTCTTCGAAACGAAACAATTACCGAGGCGGACTATGTGGTCCGCATCCCTATGGCAAACGGGGTAGATTCACTCAATGTAGCTGCCGCATCCGCTATCGCTTTCTGGCAACTTCGTGTTAAAGATTAAGCAACTCTGCCATCATCACCGGACGAGACACATATATGATTCTATTCATATTCCTACTCACACCTACAATATGTATTCGCCCCACAAGAACAGCGAGGCAAGAGTTTCTCCATTAATTCATTCCGAAAAAAACTCATACAGTTCTTTATGCATAGCGTCATATAGTACCACCACCCGTTCTTCCTGTTCATCATCGGCATGAATACCTCCCCGAAAAGGATCTGCAAAATTAAAAGAAACATATTTTCTCACTACCCCCTGCATTTCCTTTTGCACTTCCTCCGCTTCTGGGCAAAGAGTAATGACGTAATCCCATGTCTGTTGGGCATACGTCGCAACATCACAAGGCTTTCTACGTGAAAAGTCATACCCATTCTGTTCCATCACCTGGCAAACAACATCAGGGACAGAATTTCCAACCAAAACACCGGCAGTACTAATCTTCATACCTCTACCGAACGAGTTTAAAATCTCTTGCGCCATACGACTGCGACACGTATCACTATTGCTCACTATCAGTATATTCTTCATATGTGACTTCTATTTAATTTTCATTTATTTCCTGATATAGCTGGTCATAGAGGGCTACTATGGTGACAACAGCATTAGGACGAGCACAATCCCATGCCAAATGGAAAGAATCATCACTCCCCGCTACTTCCAAAACAACATCTGCACCACCATGGTCACTGTTCTTGAGAACAAATTCCTTGCAGTGTTCAGGCTCCGTTACTAACACATCAGGATAATGCTCGCGAACAAACCGAATTCTTTCAGGAGACTTTTCACAGACAATAATACGTTTAGGGTGCTTCAACATCGCACATAACAAAGTACAAACTCCGGTAGGTCCGGCACCGATAATCAGAACAGTATCTTCCTCGATAATTTCCGAGATACGTGCTGCCCAAAAACCTGTTGCAAGTACATCACCGACAAACAAGGCTTGTTCATCACTCACAGTATCAGGAATACGGTTCAAACCTTGATCTGCATAAGGAACTCTGACATATTCCGCCTGACCGCCATCAATTCGACAACCTAAAGCCCAACCGCCATTGGGATCAGTACAGTTATTCACATACCCATGCTTACAGAAAAAACACTCACCACAGAAAGTTTCGACATTCACAGTCACCCTGTCACCAGGTTTCACGAAAGTGACATCAGCCCCACTTGTTCTACCACACCTACCATCTCATGCCCGACAGTTATTCCGGGCACAGCACGTGGCACACTGCCATGTTTAATATGAAGATCACTGGTGCAGATGCTACCAAGTGTTACACGCACGATTGCATCCCGTGAATCCTTTATTTCCGGTCTCGCTTTCTCCTGTAACTCAAACTTTCCGTGTTCAATATATGTGTATGCAAGCATAATATCCTCCTCGTTCATTAATATATACCTTGCAAAGATAATGATTTCATTGACAAAACAAATCTCTTTTACCACGTTCAATACTCCCAAACCGAATCTCACTCTATATTTATAACAATGCAAAGCTGAATAAAGTCATTCACTGTTTTTTCTACTTCAGTTTTGATATTCTGGAAATATTCTTACTTTTATATCCAAAATAATAAATAAAAACAGCTGCACGACTTATTATATTTACACACAAGCCTATGATAGATACTTCCGAAAATCTGATTATTATAAAAGGTCAAATCAAGACTCCCGAAATAGAAAGCTGCCAGAATTATGATGGCAGCTATAAGATAGTATTCCGAAATGTTCCTAGTGCGTATACTTACAAAGAAGAAAATGTCCTTTGGCTGACTGATCCGGACAAACCGGACCCCAATAATTATCAAATAATCAGTAAAGGGAGAACTTTATCAAACATCAAAGCCTTATCTATTTTCAAGGCCGGATCACACAGCTATTGGCACATTCGTTTTCTGAATGGTAAAGAGTATGATTACAGAGAAAAGGACTTAGAAATTATCGAATCGTGCTTGGGAGAGAGTCGTTCGAAAAGCATATTCGAATATTTGAAGAAAGTTGCCGATGCGAACGAATTGAAAGCTGATGACGGAACGAAGCTATTGGCAAAACAATATGAAAAGATTCATTTCATCGCAAACAACAGAGCTATTGCTGTATATCTGAATCCTCAAAAATATAAAATGCAGACCCAGACTGCCTCAACCTTGATTTTTCCTTTCGGTTGTAATGCAAGCCAGCAAAAAGCAGTCCAGGCAGCTTTTGAGAATCAAATCAGTGTTGTGCAAGGACCTCCGGGAACCGGAAAGACCCAAACGATTCTGAACATCATAGCCAATATCCTTGTGCGTGGTAAGACTGTTCAGGTAGTATCTAATAATAACTCCGCCATCGTCAATGTACTTGAGAAGTTATCCAAATACGATATGGGTTTCATTGTTGCATTGCTTGGCAGCACAGCTAACAAAGAGAAATTCATCGAGACTCAAGAAGAGGAAAAACAATATCCGGAGAACTTTGAGTCATGGCATGATGCGGATGCCAACCAACCTCAATTTCTCAATCAGATACATCATCAGACAGAAGAACTAAAAAGCATATTTCCAAACAGGAACGCCTTGCCATGGCAAGACAGGAAATACAAGCTTTAAAAATAGAGTGGCAACATTATCTGCAAGAGTTCGGAACAAAAGAAATTACTCTCAAACAACGAAAGAGTTCCAGTTCGGCAGACCTTCTGAATTTATGGAATGAATGTCAGCAATTTGCAGAAAAAGAACAATCATCAAGTCTTCGGGGAATAGCAGCTTTTATTCAACGGTTGAAATGGTTATTCTTTAAATTCAGGAGCAAAGCGATTTGTAAAATCCCCGATAAAAGTTTCTATAAACGGGAGATGAGTTTGATTATCGCCGACTTCCAAATCTTATTCTACCAAACAAAGTACGCAGAACTGGAAGTTGAAATAGACACATTAGAAAAGGAACTTGCCAACAAAGATGCAGCAGAAATGGCTAGACAAATGGCTGATACATCAATGAAATATCTAAAGAATCAGTTATTTCATACCTATGGCAATAATCATGACAAGCCCATCTTTACGCTCCCTGATCTAAGAAATAATTGGCGAGAGGTACAAAAAGAATACCCTATTATATTAAGTACGACCTTTTCATCATTAAGCAGTCTACAACGAGATGCCGTATATGATTATATCATTATGGACGAAGCGTCGCAGGTTTCCGTTGAGACCGGAGCTTTAGCCTTGTCATGTGCTAAAAATGCAATCATTGTCGGTGATACCATGCAACTCCCCAATGTAGTCACAGAAGAAGATAAGGAAAAGCTAAACTTTATCGCTAATGCCTGCCTGATTAAGCCGGAATATGATTGTGCCAATATGAGTTTTTTGCAATCCATCTGCAAAGTTATTCCAAATGTACCGCAGACCTTGTTACGGGAACATTATCGATGCCATCCTCGAATCATCAACTTCTGTAATCAGAAATTTTATGGTGGAGATCTTGTCATCATGACACGTGATAAAGGAGAAGAGAATGTCATTTGTGCCATACGGACAGCCAAAGGTAACCACTCCCGCAGTCACATGAATCAACGGGAAATAAATGTTATCAAAGAGGAAGTACTACCGAATCTATCTTATGAAACAGATGAAATTGGCGTCATTGCTCCATATAACAAACAAGTAGATGCAGTAAAATCCGCACTTGAAGAGGATATTGATGTCGCAACAGTCCATAAGTTTCAGGGAAGAGAAAAGGATGCTATCATTATGACTACTGTCGACGATGTCATCACTTCCTTTTCCGATGATCCTAACCTGCTCAATGTTGCTGTTTCGAGGGCTAAGTCACAATTCTATTTAGTCGTATCGGGAAACGAACAACCCAAAGACTGCAATATCAGCGATTTGATTGCTTATATCGAATATAACAATGGCACTGTTTCCACCAGTAAAATTCATTCTATATTCGATTATCTATATGAGCAATACACAGATGCCCGAATTGCCTATTTGAAGAAACACAAGAAAATATCCGAATACGATTCCGAGAATCTTACATTCGCCTTACTCGAGGATATCCTGAAAGAGAATATCAATATGCGTCATTTGAATATCATTTGCGATTTACCACTCTATATGTTGATTCAGGATTATTCTCTATTGAATGAAGAGGAAAGCAAATATGCTGCAAATATAAATACTCATATTGATTTTCTAATTTATAATCGTGTGAGTAAACAACCGGTATTGGCTATTGAAACAGATGGTTATACATTCCATAAATCGGGGACGAGTCAATCAGAACGCGATATTAAAAAGGATCATATCTTAGAGTTGTACGGAATTCCGTTGGTGAGATTGTCTACTATCGGTAGTAATGAGAAGAAAATTATTGGAGATAAGTTAAGCGAAGTATTAAACTTGCATTAGAATGTTCATTGCAAATCATTTTTTGTTAGAATAGGAGTTTCTGCATATTCTAACAACCAAAAGAATAAATTTTACTCCAACTATAACAATCACATCAATAATAATGCCTACATTTACTTCTCATTTAAAGTACGACAGCACTATGGAAATTATTTTCTACTTTTAATACATTAATTAAAATGCGGATAAGATACAATACATATAACAATAAGAATCATCTGTTTTACAAAAATAGGCAGATAAATAAATCGTATTTCGACCAAATACTAAGAAATGAACAGGAAAGTATTAGGTTAACAATTCTACGCGACACACTTCTCCCAAAGCAGATGTCAGGAGAACTAAAAATTAACGCAACTGAAGTATTATAGATTACAATGAACAAGTCAATAAACATACTTGATAAAGAATATCTGCAATGGGTGAAAGACCTTTGCGGTCGCTATCGTCAAAGCCAAATAAAGGCAGCGGTGAAAGTAAATGTGGAACAGTTGAAATTCAACTGGCTTTTAGGTCGTGACATTGTTGAATTGCACGTAGAAGAACGCTGGGGCGAAAGTGTTATCACTCAATTGAGCAAAGATTTACGTGAAGCTATACCCAATGCAGCTGGTTTGTCAAAGAGCAATATCTACTATTGTAGGAAGTTTTATTTGTTATATAAGGATGCTCTGAAAACTTTCCACCAACTTGGTGGAAAAATGAAACGGAATTATTCCACCAAGTTGTGGAATATTTGAAGTCCCATGGAGACACCATTGCTTGATAATGGATAAAGTGAAAGACGATATAGACAAAGCTCTGTTCTATGTTCACCAGACGGTGGAGAACGGCTGGAGTCGTAGTATGCTGCTCAATTTCATTAGCACCGACCTTTATGAGCGGCAGGGCAAGGCACTGACTAACTTTACAAAAACATTGCCCGATGCGATGAGCGACCTTGCACAGGAGTTAAGCAAAGACCCCTACAATTTTGCTTTCACGGGTATAACTGGGCGTTACAATGAACGGTTGCTCAAAGATGCTCTACTGACTTCAAAATCAAAGCCTGAATACTATTGTTCAGACGGTATTGCATGGATTACTCCTAAAGACTTATCTATATTAAAAGCTAAATTTTCAATCGACTGGCAGAAGAAAAAATCCGCCAGAGCAGGGATGCGTCGTATGATAAAAAGACTTCTGAAAAAATACAAATACCCACCAGAAGAAGCTGAAAATGCACTGGAAACAGTTATTCATCAATGTGAACAATGGACTGATAATGATTCTGATAATTACAACTCATTACTCAACGAAACTAGAAAATATGATTTTCATAACGAAACATATCCTCCAATGGCGGCAGATGAAAGAGTTGAATATTATACCCCAAAGAACAACAATAAAAATACCCTATTATGAATATAGACATAAATAAGTTAGAGAAGGAAATAAAAGATTATAAGGCAAATTTCTTCTCCTCTTGGAATGATGAAAAGTATAAATGGGAAGCAGTAAGCTGGTTTCAATCCCATTGGGATATCAAGTCCCCAGATTTCACACAAATGCTTAAAACTTCTCTTTCGAAAACTCAAAATCTTCTAGGAGCACAACATTATTTTCCTAGACGCATGATAAAGAATTTCGCAATGGTTGCCCCCGAAGATGTAAGAAAGATGTTTATTGATTTATATAATGAACATATTCCCCTTTCCGATCGAATTTATAAATTTATTAAAGAATCAGACTTTATACTTGAGAAATACAATCAAAGCACTTGGAGAAATCACTTTCAAGATTATAGAACAATAAGCACCTATTTATGGCTTAGATATCCAGAACGATATTACATATTTAAACCAAGGGAATTCTCGCGAGTATCTCAAATTTTAAATACTAGTTACACCTTCAAAAAAGGTGCTACTCCCAATACTGTATTGCAAGCATACGAATTATATAATGAAATCAAATGGATTTTGCAACAAGATACAGAACTGAAAGCAATGCTTTCTGATGTCCTCACTCGCACTCCGAATTGTGATCCAGATTTCGAACTGACAACTACTACTGTAGATTTTCTATACTTCTTAGATAAGAATAATCAGAAAAGTCAAAAAAGTTTCAGATAGCAGGAAAAAAGCAAGAAAAAAACATCCCTCCTTTAACTCCCCCAACTTCCAAACTTCACTACTGGTGGCTAAAAGCTAATCCTCAAATGTGGAGTTTGTCCAATTGGAGCATAGGAGAAATTCAGTCTTACACTTTATACAATGACAACGGAAATAAACGTCGTGTATTCCAGAATTTCTTAGATGCAGAAGCTGGTGATATAGCAATCTGTTATGAAGCAACTCCTACCAAACAAGTAGTTGCACTTGCTAAGATTTACAAAAAGAATGATGGAAAACATATCTATTTCCAAAAAACAGAATCGCTTACTTATCCTATTGATTATTCGATTTTAAAAAACTGCGAGGAACTCAATAATATGGAGTTCTTTGCTAATCCTAATGGCAGTTTATTCAAACTTACCCAAAATGAATATGATTTCATTATGGATATAATTCGAGATACAAATCCTATTAAACGAACAAATGAGAATATCGGCCGATACACAGATGAAGATTTTCTAAATGACGTATTTCTTGATGAACAAGAACTCAAAACCCTAAAAAGTATACTCAAATACAAAAAAAATATCATATTGCAGGGAGCCCCGGGAGTAGGTAAAACATACTCTGCCAAACGACTGGCCTATACAATAATGGGAGAAAAAGATGATTCAAGAATCTCAATAGTCCAATTCCATCAAAATTATTCATACGAAGATTTTGTTATGGGTTATAAACCTCAAGAAAGAAAAATTCGAACTAAAAAGGGAATATTTTACAAATTTTGTATCACTGCCGGAAATGATCCAGAACACGATTATTTTTCATAATTGATGAAATCAACCGTGGTAATATGAGTAAAATATTCGGAGAATTATTAATGCTAATTGAAAAAGATTACCGTAATGTTAAAATAGCATTAGCACACAATGGAGAACTTTTCTCTGTGCCAAACAATCTCCACATCATAGGTATAATGAACACCGCAGATCGCAGCTTGGCTATGATTGATTATGCATTGAGAAGAAGATTCTGTTTCTACAACATGAAACCTGGATTTGATTCAATCGGCTTCCAAAAGTACCAAAATGAATTACATAATACCACTTTCGACAAATTAATTGAAACGATCAAGAGATTAAATGATGAATATCCAAAGATGAATCACTCGGTGACGGATTCCAAATAGGACACAGTTATTTATGTGGATTAGAATCTTGTGATAAAGTAAAAGAAATTATATTCTATGACATTATTCCTATGTTACATGAATATTGGTTTGATGATAAACAAAAAGTTGATTTTTGGGAAAATGAACTAAAGAGCTTATTCTAATGACAAATGACAAAAATATATTAATCAAAAATATTTATTACATGCTAGCTTATGCCTTTCAGGTACTTAAGCGTAACAACTATGCAAATATAGCTTCTGAAAAATTCGAGCATATAGAAGACTTGTTTGCAGAAATCCTATCGCGAGGTATTTCGTATCAATTAAAACAAGGATTATATCGTGAATATGTACCAAAAACGGAATCACTACCTACAATGAGAGGGAAAATTGATATAACAAAAACTATTAAACATAGAATACAATGTCAGCAGCTCCTATCATGTGAATTTGATGAACTATCAGAAAATAATATATTTAACCAAATATTAAAAACTACAATCAGTATTCTTCTCCAAGGAAAGACAGTAGCCAAAGAACGAAAAAACAAATTAAAGAAAGTCCTACCATTCTTCGTCAACATTAATACCATTGAACCTCCATCGTAAAGTGGAATACACTCTATTTCAACGTAATAATCAGACCTATAAAATGCTGATGAATATTTGTTATTTTATTTTAGAAGGTTTACTACAGACAACTGAAGATGGTAAATATCACATGGCAACTTTCTCTGATGAATATATGCATCGGCTTTATGAGAAATTTGTATTAGAATATTACAAAACAGAACATCCTGAATTAAAGACCAGTACTTCCCGAATAAAATGGAATATTGATTATCAATCCGATAACAAAGCACTAGAATTACTTCCGTGTATGCAATCAGATATCATGTTAGAATACAATGGAAGAACGCTTATTATTGACACCAAATATTATTCGCAAACAATGCAAAAACAATATAACAAACAAACCCTTCATTCTAACAACTTATACCAAATTTTCACCTATGTAAAAAACTATGATATACAAAATTCAAGCAATGTTGCAGGTATGCTTTTATATGCAAAAACTAATGAAGAAATTACTCCTGATTTAGAAACCAGTATATGTGGAAATAGAATCTATGTCAAAACTCTCGACTTATATACAGATTTCAAAAATATTGCATCCCAATTAGATGAAATAATAAGCTATATAAAGATACATTAAACACATATAGACTCATTGTGTATCTTAAGCATCATCCAATGAATCACAAGATTATAAACAAATATTTGTCTCGCTAGCCCCCCCTAATTACAATAGATGACCTTTATAAAACACTCAACTTCGTTTATAACATTATTCCCTAAGGAAGTTGTAGATGAATTGATTTCCTCAAAAACAAAGAAATTTGATTGGCTAAAAATAGAGATAAAAGACCTTAAACAAGAAAAGAGAAACCTTGCTGCAAATAATCAGGGATATGTATTGAGTATCCCTAATTACCAATTGTTGATAAGAAATCCCCATAACATACAAATAAAACAATCCCAACGCTTCCCATTCCCAAAATAAAGTCCTACTTTGTGAAGAATTCTGTTTGCTATATTTACAACAGTATTTCACAAATAAAATAAGCCCAACAAGATGAAAGAAGAACCCGACAGTCTGTCTGTCCCTTACAATTTTGCCCGTTGCTTCAACGCTCAATGTCCACAAGCCCCAAATGCCTGCGCCACATAGCTACACAACTTGATACAGCCGACAACCTATATATCACTATCATTAATCCGGCACGTTATCCTGCGGATGGAAACCAATGCGAATGTTTAAAACTACTGTAAAAGTCCATGTGGCATGGGGACTTAAACAGTTGCTTAACAGAATTCCTTATGAGGATGCGGTCAGTATCAGAATACAAATGGTAGGACACTATGGAAAAACGGGATATTATCGGTTCTATCGTGGAGAACGGGGGCTTATGCCCAAAGACCAAGCCTACATCAGACAACTATTCCGTAATAAAGGAATAAAAGAAGAACCAACTTACCAACGTTACACAGAAGAATATAATTTGGTAAGTTGCTGTCATCTGTCACAGTTTAGGAGTTAATAGTTTAGTAATGAACCGATAAGACTGTGACAGCAAGAGGTGACGGCAGGGTGACGGCATTTTTGCCGTCACCTGGTTATTAGTCTTACAACATGATAGAGTGTACCGCTACGCGTTATGTTTGGAAGGTATTTCTTGCTTTTTCAGTATTCTTCCGAAAGAATTAACCCTCTTGACAGACATCGGGATTGAACTGCCTTTTTGAATATCTTCCATAATCTCCGCTGGAGACAACCACTCCCCTTCTTCAGGCTGTGCGGCACGAAAATAACGGAAGAAAAGTTGCTCTTCCGGCGGGACTTGTTCAAATTCACGGTTGTTTTCCACCATGATCTTTTCTTCCTCCTGGTCGAACCAGTAACGTTCGCCATGTTCCAATTCGTACATAGCTTGTGCGTAAAGCTGCTCATAGTCTATCGGACGGTTGGTGTCAATCACTCCGGTCACTTCGATGCAAATAAAACGACGGCTGCCGGAAGGGTCGGTCAACAAGTCTTTTTGGTTGCTTGTGGCTATGAATGAGGCGTAACGACGCATTTCAAGCACGGCACTGCCATGAGGTTTCTTCACATTCAGTACAGGCTTTTGCAGAATATGTTTCAGGAAACCTTGTTGTGTCGAACTTACCTGGTCAAATTCATCGATATTGATAAGTGCAAAACGATTGAGGTAAGTTCGGCATCTTTCTTTCGGGAAAAATCAATACTGTCGGTATAATAGGAACGCTCGGAAGGGGGCATTATGCTCCGGCAAAAGGTGGATTTACGTGTTCCTTGCGGTCCGACGAGTAAGGGCGAAACACTGTTTGCATACTTTTTATTGCTTCCTTTCCAATGAGAAACCATATTGAGGAACCAACGGTGGAACAAATCCATCCAATACGGATTCTTACAAGGAACGGTGGCTGCCAATGCACGAATACGGTCTTTACCGTCCCAAGCAGGAAGCCAGTAGAGAAAATCTTCCAACGGATTGAATACAGGCACGCGGTTGGAGTAAATATAACGACTAATGTCCCTGTCCCACAACGGGATACCTTCCATTTGCGCATCCAAAGCAATGCTGTTCAGCGCACGTTTATCGAGAGGATTGAAACGGAAACGAAAAGAAAGCCTTTCACGATATTCTACCTCACCAATTTGGGTGTTATGGCGGAATTCATAGCGGCGTTTCATGAATTCTTCAGTCTGCAAGGCGAGTTGCTGCTCTTTGCTTAGGCTGATATTCTTGCCGAAGCCTTTGCACTCGGTATATATATTGCCAATCATTTGCCGGATAAGTTCTTCCTGTTTATACAGATAGAAGTGGAAAACAGTACGTTTCACAACTTCTTCTTGCGGAAGTCCCGAAGCAAAACAGTTTTTGGCCAGTTGGACAACTAAAGGATGCCATGTGTCTTCGCGCAATTCGAGTCCCGCTTCCCGGAGATCGGCATACGCTTTCCGAAAAGCGGCTTCGAAAAGCATCAAGAAGGCATTTTCCGCATCATATCCCGGTACGGCACGGGTCAATGGAGATTTTTCTGCTTGAACCGATTCCCGGAAAGTGGTTTCTTCGGGCATTGATGACGGTTGGGAGAGATAAAACTGGACTGAATCCGGACGATATATGATGTCCGGGTCGTAGGATAAGCGCGAATATTGTTCCAGAGTCGGTTCTTTGGGAAGTATATCGAACGGGATTTGGGGGCTGATAACATTTCACAGCCAGCCGATAAGCATGGGCGTGGAATAGTTCCGCTTCTTCCGTGTTTTGGGAAGGGAGTTGTCCGGTCGAGTAAAAGTAGTCCATATTTTCACCGTTTTGCCACTTGAACCCATGAAAGCACAACGGGTTTGCGGTTGCTCGCAGGCTTTTTGTTTCACTAAAGCTATTTCCGACTTATTGGATAAGGGACCGACAGTTAGTTCTACAATACCGTTGTAGGTTTTCATCTGTTTCTGACCGTTTACTTTTCGGAATTCGGCGGCAGGAATTATTTGGGGAAGTTTATCGGCAAACATACACCGTTCATCGGAAAGGGTATATCGCAGATGCTCTCTGAATGTAAGAAACGAGGACGGGATTTTATTTCTGTCTTTATCTTATTTACCAGTATATCAAGATCCATTACGCTAAGCGCTATCGTATCTTCGTTCCTACGAAATTGAGTAATTTTCATTAATTTGATAATAATTTGTTTTGTCAGCGTCTTTGTGATCGTTGAGACTGCTAAATTAGTCATAATATCCGAAACCGGCAAAGAAAACAAGTTTTAATACAGAAAATTATTGATATATCAAGCATTTCTTTAACCGAAAGAAATGGGATTGCCACCGCCGAATTACGGGGCAAATTAGTTTTCCCTGCTTGAAACTACAGTTCCAGCTAAGGGAAACTGTAGTTTCATCGGTGAGAAACCAATGGTTTCAAGCAATTGGAACTATAGTTTCAAGCGTATGAAACTAAAGTTTCGCACCTTGAAACTGTTGGTTTCAAGGCAGGACACAACTCATAAGTACGAGGATAATAAATTGAACTACTAATCCATTGATGGCTGATACTATTTATTTTCGAGCAGCGTCTTTATTTTGTCTTTGTTTTCTAGGTGACAGCATTATTGCCATCACACTGCTGTCACACTGTGCTGTCACACTATTAAATACTTATACTCTGCAAGTTAGATTACAATCCGTGACAGATGAACCAG
>ENA-OQJH01000670-OQJH01000670.1-human-gut-metagenome-genome-assembly--contig:-NODE-670-length-17332-cov-1.713397_pt1 | contig 17332 bp, 26 predicted proteins | sample MGYA00242597_ERZ504763 | MGnify/ENA primary metagenome ERZ504763 (study PRJEB26092, sample SAMD00036359) | human gut metagenome | host: Homo sapiens | study: EMG produced TPA metagenomics assembly of... | reverse complement strand
CCTCAAGTAGATCCAGATCAGGTGAATGTCAAAGACAACGACAGAAGAACATTTAGGATTCACAGGAGAGGGACTCGGGATCAGTGCACAGGCAGTGTGTCTGCTTAATGAAACAAAATAAGAATAAAGGAAATAGCATGGAGATCATTTATCAGAAAAACAAGGACAAACAGCCAGTATATGACATGTATCAGAAGATTTTTGAAGATCCAGAGCCGTTTGCACAATATTATTTTGAAGAGATATATGCAACGAATCAGGTGATACTGGCAGAAGAAGACAACAAGATCTTAGGAATGCTCCATTTAAATCCATATCACATAAGAGCAGGAAAGAAGACATATACATTAAATTATATTGTAGCAGTTGCGGTGTGGAAGGAATATAGAAGAAGAGGCATCATGGCAGAGATGCTTAAGAAGTGTTTCAATGATATGCATGAGCAGCAACAGCCATTTACGTATCTGATGCCTGCGAATAAAGCATATTATGAGCCATTCCAGTTTCGATTTGTGATGGATTGGGAAGAAACAATGATCGATGATCATAACATTTCATATACAGATGATACAACGGATAGAAATCATAAGATCGTTCATATAATGGCAGAAGATTATCAGACGATCCAGAATTTTTTAGAGCGGTTTATGGAACAATACAAGATATATACAGTTCCGGATGAACCATACCTGAGACGACTGGAAAAAGAAAGCCAGAGTGGAGATGGAAGCCTTTTAGCTTATTATGAAGACGATCTGTTGCAAGGCGTATTTGCAGAAAGTTTTGAAGAAGATGAAGTATATATCCGATGGGCGTATTCTTTAGAGCCAGAACATATGATTAACCAGATCAAACAACGACACAAAGGTAAGAAGATTTATATCACAGAAGGAAATTTATTCAAGGGAAATTCAATAGGAAAGGATTTTATACAAAGCAAAAAAGTACCAAAGATCATGGCAAGGATCACGAACCTTACTGCTTGGGGAGAGATCTTGCAAGGAAAGAACGATTTTACATTCAGGATATTGGTGAAAGATCCATATATCAAGGATCAGAATGGAGTATTCCAGTTTCAATGTCTGAATCATAAGATATCCATTCAACGTGCAGACATACCACAAGATGAGACATTAGACATACACACAACGGATGCACAGGGATGGGAAGATGAAATTTCAATCGACGAGCTGACACAGGTGTTTTTTGACTACGATGCAGGACAGATATTAAAAGAGCATGAGTATCTAAAAGATATCGTGCCGGCTGGCCCAATCTATATTTCAGAGGAGGTATAAGCCATGAAGTTAATGTTTATCGGAGCGGATCATGAAGTGACCGGAAGCTGCCATTATGTGGAAGCCTGCGGCAAAAGATTTATTGTTGACTATGGAATGGAACAAGGGTTAAATGTATACGAGAATGTTGATCTTCCAGTGAATGCAGGGAATCTTGATTTTATCCTGCTGACACATGCACATATCGATCATTCAGGACTGATCCCGCTGTTGTATGCAAAAGGGTTCAGAGGAAAGATCTATGCGACAAGAGCAACAACCGATCTATGTGAGATCATGTTGCAAGACAGTGCACACATTCAGGAATTTGAAGCGGAGTGGAAGAACAGGAAAGCAAGGCGATCTGGAAAACCAGAAGTTGTACCGATCTATACGATGGATGATGCGATCAATGTCATGCAGTATTTCGTGCCATGCCCATATGGCAGACAGATTGAAGTTGCTGACGGCATTACGATCAAATTTACAGATATCGGACATCTGTTAGGATCTTCCAGCATTGAAGTATGGTTAAGGGAAGCAGATGTGGAAAAGAAACTGGTATTCTCTGGAGATATCGGAAACTTTAACCAGCCATTGATCAAAGATCCGAGCTATACGAGAGAAGCAGATTATGTTATTATGGAATCTACGTATGGTGACCGTTATCATGGAAAACATCAGGATTATGTGACAGAATTGACCGATGTGATCCAGAGGACCTTTGATCGAGGCGGGAATGTCGTGATTCCATCATTGCAGTTGGAAGAACACAGGAGCTGTTATATTATATCCGCCAGATCAAGGCCGAAGATAGGATTAAGAATCATGGAGATTTCAAAGTTGTTGTAGACAGCCCATTGGCAGTGGAAGCGACGAAGATCTTTAATATGAATATTGACGAGACATATGATGAGGAAGCTATGGAATTAGTGAAACAAGGAATTAATCCGATCACATTTTCCAATCTTCATTTATCCATTACGACAGAAGAATCAAAGGAGATCAACTTTGAGACAGAACCGATGGTGATCATTTCAGCATCCGGAATGTGTGAAGCTGGACGAATCAGACACCATTTAAAACATAACCTGTGGAGATCAGAGAATACGATCATATTTGTAGGATATCAGGCATATGGAACTCTGGGAAGATCACTGATCGAAGGAGCCAAAGAAGTAAAACTGTTTGGTGAGGCAATCAAAGTGGCAGCAGATATCGTACAATTAGAAGGTTTAAGCGGACATGCAGACAAGAACGGGTTATTAAAATGGGTCAATAGTTTCGAGAAGAAACCAGAAGAAGTATTTGTAGTTCATGGAGAAGATGCGGTCTGTGAAGCATTTACATCATGCTTAAAAGATGAATACAAATTCAAAGCCAGAGCACCATACAGCGGAGATGTGTTTGACCTTATTGCAGGCGAATGGACTGAATGGGGATCAAGAGAACGCATCCAGAAGAAACCAAAACAGAGCAGTGCTTATATCAGACTTCTTACAGCCAGCGAGCGTTTGAAATCTGTAATTGAGCACAATGAGGGTGGAACGAACAAAGACCTGGGCAAATTTGCTGATCAGATCATCGCCCTTTGTGACAAGTGGGAAAGGTAACAATGCAAGAGACAAAACGTAAAACAGAAGATGCAGTGCGTATAAATAAATATTTAAGTCAGGCAGGAATCTGCTCCAGAAGACAGGCGGATACTTATGTCGAGGAAGGCAGAGTCGAAGTCGATGGAGAAGTTGCAGTAAGCGGAACCAAAGTACTTCCGGGGCAGAGCGTGACATTGATGGAAAGCCGGTAAAGATTCAGGAAGATCTGATCTTTCTGGCTTTTCATAAGCCAAGAGGAATTGTATGTACAGCAAGCAAAGAAGAGAAAGATAATATTATCGACTATATTAACTATCCAACAAGGATCTATCCTGTAGGACGATTAGATAAGGATTCTCAAGGATTAATCCTGCTTACCAATGATGGTGAAGCAGCCAATCAGATCATGAAAGCAAGAAATTATCATGAAAAAGAATACGAAGTAACAGTGAATAAACGAATTACGAATGAATTCATTCATGATATGAGGAATCCAGTACCATTAGATGAGATCAATGCAGTAACAAGAAGATGCAAAGTTATAAAAGAAGGACCAAACGAGTTCAGGATCATCTTGACACAGGGATTAAACCGACAGATCCGAAGAATGTGTGAACACTTTGGATACCGTGTGACAAAACTTAAGAGAGTCCGTGTTATGAACATTAGACTCGGCGATCTGAAAGAAGGAAGATATCGAAAATTAACTCCGGATGAATTACGAGAGTTAAAGAAGGAGCTAAAAAGTGAATGATTTAGACAGAATGAAAGAACTCATTCATACACTAAATGAAGCAGGGAAAGCTTATTATCAGCAGAATAAAGAAGTTATGAGCAACCTCGAATACGATAAGATGTATGATGAACTTTTAGAACTAGAGAAAAAGACGAACACTGTTTTATCAAACAGCCCAACGATCCATGTAGGGTATGAATTGATGACAGCATTGGAAAAGGAAGCACATCCATCTCCGATGTTATCATTAGACAAGACAAAGGAGCCAGATCAGCTGGCAGCATGCTGAACGGCAGGAAGGAATCCTGTCATGGAAACTCGATGGTTTAACGATCGTTCTGACCTATGAACATGGAGAACTCATCAAAGCCGTGACCCGTGGAAATGGGGAAGTCGGAGAAGTTGTAACAAACAACGCAAGGGTTTTTGAAAATGTTCCAAGACACATTGCATATCAGGAACATTGGTCATTCGTGGAGAAGCGATCATTCCATATTCAGATTTCTATAAGATGAACGAAGAAATCGAAGATGTTGACAGTCAGTATAAGAACCCAAGAAACTTATGCAGTGGTTCCGTCAGACAGTTAAACAATGAGATCACAGCCAAACGCCACGTTCATTTCTATGCGTTCAGTGTCAGTGATGTTGAAGGTATGGATTTTGATAATTCCTTCGAGAAGAAATTAGACTGGGCAGCAAGCTTGGATTTGATGTGGTAGAACATATCAGAGTCACAGAAGATACGATCCGAGGTGAGATTGAGGAATTCTCAAAGAAGATCGAACAATTTGATCTGCCATCAGATGGACTGGTATTAGTCTATGATGACCTCGCATATGGAAAAAGTCTTGGAAGAACAGCCAAATTCCCAAGAGATTCCATCGCATTTAAATGGGCAGATGAGACAGCGGAGACAACATTAACTGAGATTGAATGGAGCCCATCAAGAACCGATTGATCAATCCAGTGGCAATTTTTGAACCAGTAGAATTAGAAGGAACGACTGTCAGCAGAGCCAGTCTCCACAACATTAGTGTGATGGAAGAACTGCAGTTAGGAATCGGCGATGAGATCGTTGTATACAAAGCTAATATGATCATTCCACAGCTCGCAGAGAATAAAACAAAGAGCGGCAATATAGAGATTCCGCATACTTGTCCTGCATGCGGTGGTGAGACAAAGATCGAAGATGAAAATGGAATCAGAACCTTAGTCTGCACCAATGAATTTTGCAGTGCAAAGAAGATCAAATCATTCTCGCATTTTGTATCAAGAGATGCAATGAATGTTGATGGACTATCCGAAGCAACATTACAGAAGATGATCGATGTTGGACTATTAAATGAAATTTATGACCTCTTCACTTTAAAAGATCACAAAGAAGAGATTCTGGAATTAGAAGGATTTGGGGAAAAATCCTACCAAAATCTGATCAAGCGATCAATGATTCCAAACAGCCTGCATTGGCAAACTTTATTTATAGTCTGGGAATTCCGAATGTAGGACTTTCCAATGCAAAATTGATCTGCAAACATTTTAAAGAAGATTTCAATGCGATCAGAGAAGCCGATGCAGAGGATTTTATTGCGATCGATCAGATTGGACCGATGATCGCAGAAGCTATGGTATCATATTTTCATACACCACATAATCAGAAGATCTTAGAACAACTGTTACAATATGTGCAGTTTGAGAAGAAAGAAGAAAGTAAGACAGAACAGATCTTAGAAGGAAAAACATTTGTTGTGACAGGATCACTTGATCATTTTGATAATAGAAAACAACTAAAGGAAGAGATTGAGCAGATGGGAGGCAAGGTCACAGGATCAGTGTCAAAGAAAACAGACTATCTGATCAACAATGACAAAATGTCGCAGTCATCAAAGAATAAGAAAGCGATGGAATTAAACATTCCAATACTGAGCGAAGAAGATTTCCTTAATCTGATCGGACGATGATAAATATAGATTGCATAAAAAATGCAAGAGTTTTATAAATAAATATCTGACAGGAAAAATGCTGTCAGCTTAAAAAGCAATCGAAAAAAGAGAGAAGGAGATTTGATAAAATGCCAATTCGAATAGATAACGATCTGCCGGCGAAGGCAGCCTTAGAAGAAGAAAATGTATTTGTGATGGATAAAGAAAGGGCATGTACACAGGATATCAGGCCTTTAAAGATTGCAATTTTAAATCTGATGCCAAACAAATTAGACACAGAACTTCATTTGCTGAGAAGTTTATCAAATACACCATTACAGTTAGATATTACATTTTTACAGACAGAATCTTATGTTCCGACTCATGTATCAGAGTCACACATGGAGAAATTTTATAATTATTTCTCAGAGATCAAAAGACAAACGTTTTGACGGACTGATCATTACAGGAGCACCAGTAGAATTAAAAGAATTTGAAGAGGTTGATTACTGGGATGAAGTTGTTGAGATCATGGAATGGTCCAAAACACATGTCACATCAACTTTGTATATCTGCTGGGCAGCACAAGCAGGACTTTATTATCACTATGGGATCAAGAAACATATCTTGAATAAGAAGATTTCAGGTGTTTATGAACACCATCCATTACATAATAAACTTCCTATTATTCGAGGATTTGATGATAAGTTCTACGTGCCACACTCTAGAAATACAGGGGTTGACGGAGAAGCGATCCGCAAGAACAAAGAATTAACGATCGTAGCAGAATCAGATGAGACAGGACCATACATTATTTTAAACTCCACAGGAAGTCAGGTATTTGTCACAGGACATCCAGAATATGATGTGATGTCACTGCATTATGAATATGTAAGGGATGTGAAACGAGGACTGAATCCAGATATACCAAAGAATTATTACAAAGATGATGATCCAACGAAGAAACCAGTGAAGTCATGGAGATGTCATGCAAATGCTATGTATTATAACTGGCTGAATTATTATGTATATCAGGTGACACCATACGATCTGGAAAAAGATAAATAAAAACAAAAGGTTGCTGTACAAAGTATGGCAGCCTTTTTGAAATAATGATACAGCATGTATATGGAGAAAAGAAAGGAAAACAAATGATCAAACTAATCGCAACAGACATTGATGGAACATTAGTGGCAGATGGGACACTGGATCTGAATCCGGAATATTATGACGTGATCAAAGAACTGAAACGAAGAGGAACGATCGTGTTAGCGGCAAGCGGCCGTCAGAGAGCAAGTATCGAGAAAGTGTTCACGCCAGTACTTGATGACATCAGTTTTATTTCAGAAAATGGAACGTGTATCCATTCCAAAGATTATCAATATGTAGATGTGATCGACCCAGAGATCGTAAGAACTTATATTGAAGAAGCAAGACAGTTCCCAGGATGTGAGATTGCGATCAATAAAGATAACATGACATATATGGAGAATATCGGGATTTACCAGCATCTGGTCGGAGACTATGGCTACAGAGGTGATCTTGTAGATGATGTTTTAGGGAATCCAGAAGGTGTATGTAAGATGAGTATTTTCATCACAATTGCGCCGAAGATGTAGTTGGGGATGAGTTCATCAAACGATGGGGCAAGAAGATGAATGTTGTAGTATCCGGAAAATGCTGGGTTGATTGCGCCAACAAAGGTGCGAACAAAGGAAGTGCCTTAAGACATTTTCAGGAAGAATACGGAATCACACCAGATGAAACACTGGCATTTGGAGATAATTTAAATGATATCGAGATGTTAAAACGTGCAAGTCACAGCTTCGCAGTGGAGAATGCCAGAGATGAAGTAAAAGAAGCAGCGAATTTTGTAGCACCATCTTACAAAGAAGATGGGGTACTTCAAGTATTGAAAGCAGTACTGAGTGGTGAATTATGCTAACAGAAGAAATGACCATGACTTATGAAGAGTCTGTAAAATATTTATACAAAATCGCAGGATTCGCCACAAAATCTTCTCTCGAAGATATAAAATACTTTTTAGATCGATTGGGAAATCCTCAAAAAGAGCTGCATATGATCCATGTAGCAGGGACGAATGGAAAAGGATCCGTCTGTGCATTTTTAGAAGCACTCCTTATCAAGCATGGAAAGAAAACAGCTTCCTTTACCTCACCACATGTTGTGAAGATCAATGAACGAATCAAGCTGTGTGCGAAAGAAATCAGTGATCAACGATTTGCATCAGCTGCGGTGAAGGTAAGACATGCCATTGAAACTGGAATAACAGAAGGAAAGAACAGCCCATCATTTTTTGAGGCAGTATTTCTGATGGCGATGGTGATCTTTCAGGAAGAACAACCAGATATCTGTATGATCGAGACAGGAATGGGTGGAAGATATGATGCTACCAATGTTATCTGTCCGAAGGTCAGTGTGATCACTTCGATCAGCGAAGATCATATGGAATTTCTGGGACAAACATTGGAAGAGATCGCAACACACAAGGCAGGGATCATTAAGCCAGGAATTCCAGTTGTGACAATAGAACAGGAACCCAAGGTAAAAGAAATCCTTTCTGAAGAAGCAAGGCAGAAAAAATCACGAATTTATGACATTTCTGAAGATAATCTTAATTTTAAAGAAAAAGCAGGAAAATATATTGATTTTTTAAATGCCAATGCGTATGATAAGGAAAGAGATGTGCGGACCAACATTGCAGGAGAATTTCAGAAGTCCAATCTTGCAGCAGCATTGCAGACAGCAGAACTTATCTGTGGACGACTCGATGAAGACAAGATCTATGAAGCACTGAGCCAGATCAGGATCAGTGGAAGGATGGAAGAGATCGCACCAGGGATCATTGTGGATGTATCGCACAATATCCAAGGAATGCAAGGCTTTGTACAGACTGTGGAGGCAAACTACCATGGAATGAAGAAGCGGATCTTATTTGCAGCATCTCATCAGAATGAAGAAGAATACATGAAGAACATTCTGAAGACGATTCCAGAGATTGAAGCCTTTTATACAGTGGGGATTCATAAGAGAAGAATCGATGAAGCAGAATTTCAGGATGCTTTTCATAAGATGATAGACAGGAATCAGGAAACAACGGTATGCTTTGTTGTCGGATCTTTTATCTGGCAGGCATGGCCAAAGAGTTTATAAATCAGGAGGAAGAGAATGTTAGACTTTAACGAAGAATTAGCCAAGTTTCAACCATGTGCAGATTTGGAAGAAGCGGAAGAGAATATATATGGGAAAGAATTAGAAGAGATCAAGAAGAATAAAACAGAATTATATAAAGCCAACCAGATGATCAAGAAATATAATCAGGCATTAAACTACGCTAAGCAAGGGAATGATGACCTTGCGATGTTACAGTTAAAGAATGTTGTGGCAGCTATTCCTAATTTTGTAGATGCATATCTTTTAATGGCATTATTATCCATCAAGGGAGAGAATTATGATAATGCAAGAACATTCCTTGATACGATCTTAAAGATCGATCCAAACAACGAATCAGCAGTGGAATATGGCAAAGAATTTGAGACAAAAGTAGTCGAAGAAGAGCCACAGACAACTGAGCCAGAGAAGAAAGACAAGAAGAAAAAAGAGAAGAAAAAAGTTGTGAGCCAGCCAGAAGAACCAAAGAAAAAGAAGAATCCATTTAATATTTCTTCAATTCAGGAAAACGAAGCTGGAAAGAGCCCGATGTTTTACATGGTAACAGGAATTGTGATCGGTGTGATCGTGGCAGCAGTTTTGATCTATCCAACAGTACGTGCAAGCTTCAGTCATAAGAATCTACACAGGTAGAAGATTATAAAGAACAGATCCTTGCCAAAGACACACAGTTGAAAGCAAGTGAGAAGAAGTTAAAGAAGCAAAGGCAGCACAGAAGAAAGCAGAAGATGAATTAGACGAGTACATTGGAACAAGCAAGAAAGACGGTGTCTATGATCTGCTGTTAAGTGCCTTACAGAAATACAGCGATCGTGATTATACAGGATCTGCAGATGCATTATTAGATATCGATAGCAAGAAACTTACAACGAAGAATATGAAAACGATCTACAAAGATCTGACAACAAAAGTATATCCAAGTGCAACAACTGGATTATACAGCAAAGGAAAGAATGCATACTGGGCAAAAGACTACAAGACAGCGATTTCTTATTTAGAGAAAGCGATCAAAGTCAGCGATACAAACCGTTATGCATATGATTATCTTGCCAAAGCTTATGAAGGTGCTTCCAATCAGAAGAATGCGAAGAAGACATATCAGACGATCATCGAAAAGTTCCCAGGAACATCTCAGGCAATCAATGCGAAGAGTCGAATTGATGCAATGGGTAAAAAGAGTGCCAAAGTTTATAATTAATATTACACAGAATACAAGTTTACAAACAAAAGATAAAGGAAGAAGAACAAGCGAAGTTTGAACTTCTTTCTTTTTTATTTTCTATCAGGAAATTCAAGATGATCTTGGAAAGGAACGTATCACAGCAAAGAGCAGGAAGGAGCGATCAGAATATGGCAACAGAATACAAGATAGAAAACAGGGTTTTATATATTTATCTGGATGGTGATCTAGATCATCACTTAGCGAAGAAAGTAAAACATAAATGCGATATCATTTTAAAATCATATCCGATCAAAGATATTGAGTTTGATTTTAAATTCAGGATTTATCGATAGTTCAGGGATTGGAGTGATCTTAGGAAGATATCGTCAGGTACAGGCGATGGGAGGAACGGTGAAAGTCAGCAATATGAGTGCATCAGTAAGAAAGATCATTCATATGGCAGGATTGCATCAACTGATAGAAGAAATATAGAGAAATGGGAGGATAAGAAATGTTGCATTTAGAATTTAACAGTGACTCAGAAAATGAAGGAATTGCAAGAATTGTGACGGCTGCTTATATCATGAAATTTGATCCGGATATGGAAGAAATGGATGATATCAAGACCGCAGTGTCAGAAGCAGTGACAAACTGTATTGTACATGCGTATCACGGCCAGATGGAAGATCAGTATGGATCTTTCCGATCAGAATGGAATCCTGCGAATAGAGATTAAAGATCAGGGTATCGGAATTCCAGATGTCAAGAAAGCGATGGAACCGATGTTTACAACAAAACCAGAAGAAGAAAGGACTGGAATGGGATTTTCTTTTATGGAAGCATTTATGGATCAAGTAGAGGTTATTTCAAAACAAGGAGAAGGAACGACAGTGATCATGACAAAGAAAATAGGAGATCAAGACAAGCTGAATGGATAAGACGAGGGAACTGTTACGGCTTACCAAAGAAGGAAACGAAGCAGCACGAGAGCAGATCATTCTTAATAATGTTGGATTGATCTGGAGTGTTGTGAGACGATTTACAAACAGAGGATATGAGTCTGAGGATCTGTTTCAGATTGGAAGTATTGGACTTATGAAAGCCGTGGACAAGTTTGACCTGTCTTATGACGTGAAATTTTCGACTTATGCAGTACCGATGATCACAGGAGAGATTCGTAGATTCCTAAGAGATGATGGTATGATCAAAGTCAGCAGATCTTTAAAAGAAAATGTATACAAGATCATGAAAGCAAGAGAAAAGTTTTGCCAGCAGTATCAAAGGGAAGCAACGATCGAAGAAATCAGTGAGATTACGAAGATCACAAGAGAAGAGATCGTAACATCCTTAGAGGCAAGCAATGAAGTAGAATCCATTCATCAGAGTGCATATCAGAAGGATGGCAGTGAGATTTCTCTGCTGGATAAGTTATCAAAAGGAGAAAATGAATCTGAGAAAGTGGTAGATCATGTTCTATTAAAAGAAGCTATGAAACATTTGGAACAGAAAGAACAGCAAATGATCTATTACCGATATTTTGAAGGAAAAACTCAACAAGAAATTGCGAAGATCTTTCATATTTCACAGGTACAAGTTTCAAGAATAGAAAAAAGGATCTTAAAAAAACTAAGAAGACAAATGATTGGAAATATCTGAAAAACTATGCTAGAATAAAGAAAACACAAATCTGGATCGATCGTTAAAGGATAATTCATCCATTTTCCCAGGTAAAAGGAGTAAGATAGAATGACATATGAAAAAAAGTCGGTAATTGAATTACGTGAAATTGCCAAAGAAAGAAAAATAAAAGGCATTTCGACCTTAAAGAAACAAGAACTGATCAAAGTATTAGAAAACTATGATCAGGAACAATCAAAACAAAAGGAAGAACCGCAGATACAACGTGAACCAAAACAATCTTATTCAGAGCATCAAGAAAGAAAACATCACCAGAAAGAATTTCCAAAGAATATAAAGAGTCTGGACAGCGGAGAAAAAGCACATGGAATTCTGGAAGTTATGCCAGATGGATATGGTTTCATCCGATGTGAAAACTATCTTCCAGGGGAGAATGATATTTACGTATCTCCGGCTCAGATCCGCAAATTCAATTTAAAAACAGGAGACATCTTAACAGGAGCGATCCGCATCAAACCCAGAGTGAGAAATTCAGTGCCTTATTATTCGTAGAATCTGTCAATGGATATAAGCCGGAAATGGCAGCGAGAAGACAACATTTTGAAGATCTGACACCAATCTTTCCGAACGAAAGATTAGGAATGGAAACAGAGAGATCATCCATACCAATGCGAATGGTTGATCTGTTATCACCCGTTGGAAAAGGGCAGCGAGGAATGATCGTATCTCCTCCAAAGACAGGAAAGACAACCCTGTTAAAACAAATGGCACAAAGTATCAGCCAGAATTATAAAGATATCAAATTAATCGTATTATTGATCGATGAACGACCAGAAGAGGTCACAGATTTTAAAGAATCCATTGAGGGAAAGAACGTAGAAGTTATTTATTCCACATTTGATGAATTACCAGAACACCACAAAAGGGTATCAGAGATGGTATTAGAACGTGCAAAACGTCTCGTAGAACATAAAGAAGATGTCGTAATTTTATTAGATAGTATCACAAGACTTGCAAGAGCTTACAACCTTACAGTACCGCCAAGCGGAAGAACATTAACTGGTGGACTTGATCCAGCCGCTCTCTATATGCCGAAGAAATTTTTCGGCGCAGCCAGAAATATGAGAGAAGGCGGAAGTCTTACCATCTTGCCACAGCACTCGTAGAGACAGGAAGCAAGATGGACGACGTGATCTTTGAAGAATTCAAGGGAACAGGTAATATGGAATTAGTCTTAAACCGTCGTCTGGCAGAAAAAAGAATCTTCCCAGCGGTTGATATTGCCAAATCAGGAACAAGAAGAGAAGAGCTGTTGCTTACCAAAGATGAAAGAGAAGTTGTCACAGCACTTCACAAAGAATTATCCGGAAACCGTTCGGAAGAATTTATGGAACAGATGTTAGATTTATTTAAACGAACCCAAACAACAAAGAATTTGTAGCACTAACCAAACGATCATTATTAAGAAAATAAAAAAAGTAATTGCAATTTCAAATAAATTGTGATAGAATAAAAAAGCTGTTTATAAAACAAGAAATGACGAAAGTCAAAGTATGTAAATGTTGGCAAAATCCAACAAATTTTTTAGAAGAGGTGAAAGAACATGCGTGAAGGAATCCATCCAAATTATTATCAGGCAAAAGTAGTATGCAACTGTGGTAACGAATTCGTAACAGGATCTACAAAGGAAGATATCCACGTAGAAATCTGCTCAAAATGTCATTCATTCTACACAGGACAGCAGAAAGCTACTCAGGCTCGTGGACGTATTGATAAGTTCAATCGTAAATATGGTGTTAAGTAGAAAAGTAAGAAATCAGGTTGAGGTTATCGAAATCTCAACCTTTTTTATGTAACGAGAAAAATCTCATAGAAATATAGGAGACAACAATGGCGGTTCGTATAGGCGGGCAGGCAGTGATCGAAGGCGTAATGATGAAGAATATGGATCGTTATGCAGTATCCGTGCGAAAGCCCAATGGCAAGATAGAGACGAAGTAGAAGAATGCGTAAGCTTCGCAGAGAAACATCCATTATTTCAATTACCAGTTTTCCGAGGAATGGCAAATTTCCTGGAATCTATGGTGATCGGGATGAAGACACTGAATTATTCTGCATCTTTTTACGAAGACGAAGAAGAACAAACAGAGAGCAGGACAGAACAGCTCTTAGAAAGATTCTTGGAGAGAAAGCAGAGAAGATCATCATGGGAATCGTATTGGTATTTTCACTGGCAATTTCCATCGGATTATTTATGATCCTTCCATATATCGCATCCGAAGCACTCGGAAAACTGATCAGGAATGAATATGTGATTTTATTTATGGAAGGTATTATCCGAATAGCGATATTTCTTGGATATATTGTGCTGATCTCCAGAATGGAAGACATCAAGAGAGTCTTCATGTATCATGGTGCAGAACATAAAACGATCAATTGTTTAGAAGCAGGTGTTCCTTTAACTCCTGAAAATGTGGATAACTTTTCAAGATTACACAAAAGATGTGGAACAAGTTTTATTTTTATCGTTATGATCATTAGTATGGTATTTTTCTTCTTTATCAGAGTGGATACCATCTGGTTACGAATCGTATTAAGATTATTGTTTTTACCATTGGTAGCAGGTGTTTCCTATGAGTTTATTCGTTTGGCAGGAAGCAGTGACCACCCACTAGTTCAGATATTTTCAAAACCAGGACTAGCACTTCAGAGATTGACGACGAAAGAACCAGATCACTCCATGATCGAAGTTGCGATCGCATCGGTGGAAGGTGTCTTTGACTGGAGAGAATATATAGAAAACCTTCATAAAGGGGAACAAAAAGAAGATGAATAGAAGAGAATGGGTCCTCTATGGACAAAAGGAATTAGAAGAAGCACAGATTGAGAATGCATCCGGTGATGCATGGTATTTATTTTCCGAATGTTTTCATATATCAAGGGAAGATTACCTGTTTGGAATGACCGATGAGATCAGTGATCAAGAAGCGGAAGAAAGATATAAGGAACTGATTCAGAACAGAAAAGGACATGTTCCACTGCAATATATTTTAGGAACACAGGAATTTATGGGATATACATTTAAGGTAACACCAGATGTACTGATCCCAAGAGCAGATACAGAAACAGTATTGGAAGAAGTGCTTGATCAGTTAAAACAGTCAAAGAAACCAGATACGATACTGGATATCTGTACAGGATCTGGCTGTATTGCGATCAGTCTGGCATTGATTTTAAATCCAGAAGTATGTATTGGGACAGATATCAGTGAAAAAGCATTAAAAATCGCAAAAGCTAATGGCGAAAATCTCGCACCTATGGTAAAATTTATTCAAAGTGACCTTTTTTGAGAAGGTCACAGGAAGCTATGATCTGATCATTTCCAATCCACCATATATTACAACAGAAGAATGTGGAAAGTTAATGCCAGAAGTGAAAGACCATGAACGATGTTAGCACTTGACGGGAAAGAAGATGGACTTTATTTTTATAAGAAGATCATCAAAGAAGCGAAAAACTATTTAAACCCAGATGGAATGCTTGCATTCGAGATCGGATATGATCAAGGAGAAGCAGTGAAGAATTTGATGGAAGCACAGGATTTTGACTGTGTTGAGATAAAAAAAGACTTGGCAGGATTAGACCGGCTGGTCTTTGGATTTGCAAGAGAAGGAGAATAAGATGTTTGATAAGTTAGAAGGTTTAGTAGATCGCCTGGACACTGTATTACAGGAATTAAACGATCCAGATGTAGCAAGTAACCAGAATCGTTTCCGTGATCTGATGAAAGAACAGAATGATCTGACACCGATTGTGGAAAATACAAAGAATACAAAGCGCAGAAGCAGAATATCGAAGACAGCTTAATGCTTTTAGAAGAAGAAACAGACGAAGAGATGAAAGAAACTTGCCAAGGAAGAACTGAATGAATCTAAGGCAAATGTAGAAAGATTAGAAGAAGAGTTAAAGATCCTCTTAATTCCAAAAGATCCAATGGATGACAAGAACATCATCGTTGAGATGCGTGCCGGTGCTGGTGGAGATGAAGCTGGATTATTCGTAGCTGACGTTGCCCGTATGTACAGAAGTTATGCAGAAAGCAAACGTTGGAAAGTAAATACATTAAGTTTTAACGAAAGTGGAATCGGTGGATTTAAAGAACTTGTATTCATGGTATCCGGACAGGTGCATACTCAAGATTCAAATACGAGAGCGGTGTACACCGTGTACAGAGAATCCCGGCAACAGAGTCCGGTGGAAGAATCCATACATCTACAATTACAGTAGCGATCATGCCAGAAGTTGAAGATGTGGAAGTTGAGATCGATATGAATGATTGTAAATTTGATGTATTCCGTGCATCAGGAAATGGTGGACAGTGTGTCAATACAACAGACTCTGCGGTACGTTTAACACATATCCCAACAGGAATCGTTGTATCCTGTCAGGATGAGAAATCCCAGTTAAAGAATAAGGATAAAGCATTAAAAGTATTACGTTCCCGTTTGTATGAATTAGAGCAGCAAAAAGCACACGATGAAGAAGCAGCGAAGAGAAAGAGCCAGATCGGAACGGGAGACCGTTCTGAAAAGATCAGAACATACAACTATCCACAGGGACGTGTCACAGACCATAGAATCAAACTGACACTTCACAAATTAGATTCCATCATGAATGGAGATCTGGATGAGCTGATCGACAGCTTAACAGCCGCAGATCAGGCAGCTAAATTAAGTAATATGGAAGAAGAATAAGAAAGCATACAGGTCAGTCTATTTCGTAAGACTGACCCTATCAGATTATTTAAGATTATTGAGGAAAAACAAAATGAAAGATGGAATTTATCAAAGTTGCAGCAGCAACACCTAAGATCAAAGTCGCAGATCCTGCATACAATACAGAAGAGATTCTAAAGATCATCGATGAGACAGAGAAAAAAGGAGCCAAGTATTCTGGTATTTTCTGAATTAACGATCAGTGGATATACATGTGGTGATTTATTCTTGCAGCAGCCACTTTTAACAGAATGTAAAAATCAGCTTTTAAGAATTGTGAAAGCAACTGAAAATAAGAGTATGTTAGTTGTTGTAGGATGTCCGATCGTTATAAAACAAAAATTATATAACTGTGCGGTTGTGATCAGTGATGGCAGTATTTTAGGAATCGTGCCAAAAACACATTTACCAAACTATTCAGAATTTTATGAATTACGTCATTTTACATCTGGAGAAGGATTAGAAGAAGATCTTTGGTTTGGAGAAGAATTTGGTTATGTAAATGTAGCCGTGAATCAGTTATTCAAATGCAAAGAGATTCCAGAACTTGTGGTAGCATGTGAAATCTGTGAAGATCTCTGGGTACCACTTCCACCAAGCACATATCACGCAATGGCAGGAGCAACGGTGATCTGTAATCCATCTGCAAGTGTAGAGACAACAACAAAAGAATCTTATCGAAGAAGCCTTGTATCAAATCAGTCAGCAAGATTGTTAGCGGCTTATATCTATGCTGATGCAGGAGAAGGAGAATCCACACAGGATGTTGTATACAGTGGACACCATCTCATCTGTGAAAATGGTTCAGTTTTAGCAGAAGCAAAACGATTTACAAATGAGATTATCTATGCAGATATCGATGTGCAGAAATTGGCAGCAGAACGAAGAAAGATGACTTCTTTCCCAGGAGGCCAAACAGATGATTATTTTGAACAGGAATTTTTCACTAGAAGTCAAAGAAAACAAGATCACAAAGAACCTTCCCAAAAGCTCCATTCGTACCAGATAACCAAAGATGAGAGAGACAAACGATGCG
>ENA-OQJH01000669-OQJH01000669.1-human-gut-metagenome-genome-assembly--contig:-NODE-669-length-17346-cov-5.943493_pt1 | contig 17346 bp, 30 predicted proteins | sample MGYA00242597_ERZ504763 | MGnify/ENA primary metagenome ERZ504763 (study PRJEB26092, sample SAMD00036359) | human gut metagenome | host: Homo sapiens | study: EMG produced TPA metagenomics assembly of... | reverse complement strand
AAACGGCGTGCTGACTGTCATCCGTGACAACCGCCTGCAGAAAGAACCCACTGTGGGCCAGGTGCCGCTGGTCTCCGGCGAGATCGCGAGGATCTGACCAGTTACTATGCTTACAGCGAGCAGGTACCTACCGTCTGCGCTCTGGGGGTGCTGGTGGATACTGACCTGACCATTGCCTGCGCGGGCGGCTTCCTGCTGCAGCTGCTGCCCGGTGCCACCGATGCCGAGATCACCCAGCTGGAGCAGAACATCGCCGCAATGCCTTCCGTCACTGAACTGCTTCGGGAAGGCAAGACCCCCGAGGATATGATGAACCTTGCACTGGCAGGCTTCAACCCCAATGTTCTGGATGAACGCGAGGTGCAGTATAAGTGTGACTGCAGTGCCGAGCGTACCGAAGAGATGCTGCTGAGCCTGGGCCGCAGGGAGCTGGAAAAGCTCCGGGATGAGGATCCTGACTGCGAGGTCGTCTGCCATTTCTGCCACACCAAATATCATTTTGACCTGAATCAGCTGGTGGAGAAGGCTGCTTATAAAAAAGAAGCGGCCGAAGAACCCAATGAAAATGCATAAGATGTAACCTAAAAACGGCCCGGAGCGAGAAACTCCGGGCGTTTTCAGGTGCAGATGTCAGCGATGATGGTGTAGACCACCCGGTAATGCAGCATATCGTTCTCGGTTGTGACATCTACTTTCTGCGCCACAAATTCTGCATCCGGGCAATCGTTCTGCAAGGCCTGTAAGCCATGCAGACGGGCCAGTGCGCTGGCTTCATCCTCTGAGAAATGAACTTCATTTTCTGCCTGTTCGTAATAGGTGGTTTCCTCGACGGAAAGCGGGAACATCAGCCAGAAGCTCCGGCTGAAGATGCCGTGTGACCGCCGTGGAATCGTCCGCAGGGGAGAAAAGAGAAGGCAATGGGAACACCCGCCCAGCAAGGAAAAGCCTTCGCTGAACGACAGTGTTCCCAGTCAGCTGGTATGTGGCAGCCGTCAGCGGAAGCTCTTCCGCAAACTCCCACTCGAACTGTGCCCGGACGCTTCCAGCGGCAGGCTGAAAGATCAGCGTACCGTCCCGTTCAGCCCGGGCAGTGCCGATGAGTCCCTGACCTTTTTCCACTGCCTGCCCGGGAACCACCAGCATCGTCCCGCTGACAAGGTTTGTGCTGACCACCGTGCCCGCAGTCTTTGCCCGCAGGCCATGGAGCGTTCCGGCGGCGATCTCCGGCACCGGTTTGGCTTCTGCCGCTTCCAGTTCCAGCCGCCCGTCCTGAAAATTCAGACTGACCCACGAGAATTCACCGCTCTGGAGCAGAGCATATTCCCCGGCGGCAAGTTTTTCCTGCGTGACGATACTGCCCGGCATCAGGGAAACGGTTTCCCGCAGAACGGAAGCTGCCCGCGCCTGCTGGCCGGTCGTCAGGCCGGAAGCATCCACAGCCCAGACAAGGCCCTGTGACCAAAGCAAAAGCGGCACAAACAGCAAAAGCCCGGCCCACAGCCCCCGCCGCCGGAGGTAGGGCCGCAGGAGAAAAAACAGCCCTGTCTTTTTGCGGATGCGCAGATGCACCCGCCGCTTTCGGGCAAGTTTTGCCAGCCGGAGGTAACGCCATGCCGCACATCGGGCTGTAAAGCCGCCGGGAGCAGGGAAGATGTCGGTGAGATGCAGGCCTGTCCGTGCAGCTTCGGAGAGCAGGCCCTCGGTATCACCGTTCCGGGCAGAAAATGCTGCCCCGGCCCAAAGCTGTAAGATGCTGCATCCCTCCCTAACTGCTGGAAAATCCGTGCGCAGGAACCGCCCCCGCAGGGTAATTCGGTGAGCGGCCAGCGTTCGATTCTAAGCCCGTCCCCATACACGGTGAACAGCCCGCCCGCAAATTCCAGGCAGAGCCTGCCCTCTTCATAGGTGCGCACCCTGCGGAAGTGCTCGATCTCCATCACACCGCCGCTCAGATAGACAGAGGGCTGGCCGTAAAAGCCCCGGGGAGGCTGGCGCAGCATCCGGCCAAACCAGCCGCGCAGGGAGAGCCGCCCGGTTTTCTGCTGTTTCACACCCGCTCCCTCCCCGCCGGGCAAAACTGCGCCCCGTATCACATATATATGGAACCGGAGGGCGTGTGTATGAATCAGCTTTTCAGATGGGATCAGACGGGTTTGTTTTGCTGGCACTGGCGGCAGGCATTCTGCCATTTGCAGTGCCGGAGGTTTGTGCCGCTGCTCTGCGGGAAGGGTTGACCCTCTGCAGCGGGCCGCTGCTGCTCTCTCTGTTCCCGTTTCTCGTAGTATCGCGCCTGCTCGTCCAATGCCCGGAAAGCGACCTGCTGGCCATGCCGTTCCGGTTGGCGGCGTGGGGCATCGGCATCCGCACACCCTGTGCGGCACGGGTGCTCTGCATCGGTTCCTGGGTGGCTTTGCACCGGCGGCCAGTGCTGCGGCGCAGGCAGTCAGGACCGGTCAGCTTACGGCTGAGGAAGCGGATGCCCTGCTGCCTGCCTGTATCTGTTCCGGGCCATCCTTTGTGGTTCTGACGGTGGGGCAGAGCCTGCTGGGCAGTGCAGAGCTTGGTGTGCTGCTGTTTGCGTCACAGATCACCGCAAACTATCTGACTGCCGCCCTGCTGAACCGGTTTGCAGGAGTGCATTCGGTCGAACAGGAATCTGCAGCGCCAGCATCCCCTGCACCGCCGCGGTTGGATGAGATCCTGGCCGATGCTGCCATAACGTATTGCAAGCTCTGCGGGTTTATCCTCTTTTTCCGGTTGCTGGCCGCCGGAGCAGGGGCTCTCTTGCCTGCCGGTGCGGGCACACTCTGTGCCATTCTGCTGGAAGTCTGCTCTGGCTGTGACCTGGCTTCCCGTACCGGACGGTGGGGGAGCCTGCTCTGCTGTGCGGCACTGAGTGTGCAGGGGCTTTCAGTGCTGCTGCAGGTGCGCACCATCTGCCCGCCGGAAATGACCCTGCGCCCGCTCTACCGGTCCAGGTTGCTCCATCTGCCGCTTTCACTGGCCCTGTTCTATCTGCTGCTGCCGGGCGGGGAGGCGGATGTGTTCAGTACTCTGCCTGCCCGGGTCCTTTTGATGCGGCGGGTGCCGCCGGATTGTGCCCTGCTCGTTTTTGCAGTGTGTTGTATGGCAGCCTGCACTTTGCGCAGTGGAATCCGTCAAGTTGAACAGAAACAGATGGCAAGAAATGCAGGTGGGTGTTGTATAAATTCCAAAACTTTGCTATAATAAGACGTAAGCATTCAATGACAGGGAAGCTTCCCTGAACAGATGGAAATAAAATAAATGAGCACACGCTTATTTTAGATGGAGGACCATAGAATGGATTTACAGAATATGGATCTTAAGGGCGGGAGCCTGCAAATTTCCACCGAGGTCATCGGCAAGATCGCACGCTGTGCTGCACTGGAAGTGGACGGTGTGTCCGAGGTCTCCTGCGGCAAGCAGAACAAAAAGGTCAAGGAGCTGCTGGCTGCTGCCAGCATCCAGCCCCCTGTTACCGTGGAGATGCGGGACGGTACCGCTGAACTGACCCTGAATCTGGTGGTCAAGTTTGGTGCAAAGATCCCTGCTGTGGCCGAAAAGGTACAGGAGAATGTCAAGTCTGCTGTGCAGAACATGACCAATGTCACGGTAAGCCGTGTGAACCTTGTCATTGCCGGCCTTGCGGCTGAGGAACAGGAATAAAAAGTAGAAGAGGAAGATTATGGAAAACATTTTGCCCCGTCGTGAAGCCCGTGAGAATGCGTTCCTGCTGGCTTTTTCGCAGACCTTTGGTGATGTGCCCTGCAGGAAGCACTGGATACGAACAACGAGTGTGGGGAAGAGCGTCCTGTGGATGTGTTCGGCCAGCGCCTGCTGAGTGCCTATTACAGCCACTCTGCAGAGGTGGATGATCTCATCCGTGACCATCTGCGCAACTGGACCATGGAGCGCCTGCCCCGTGTCAGCCTGACTGTCCTGCGTCTGGCTCTGGCTGAGATGCTGTATGGCGACGAGCGCAAGCCCGGCGTTGTCATCAATGAGGCTGTGGAACTGACCAAGAAATACGGCGCAGATGAGGACTATCAGTTCGTGAATGGTCTGCTGGGTGCTGTTGCCCGTGAGCAGGGTCTGGATACGGAGCCGGTGGAGTCGGAAGAACAGTGAGCCACTATACGCTGGGCATCGACACAAGCAACTATGCAACCTCTCTGGCGGTTTTTCACACAGCCGGAGAGGTTGTTTGCGCAAAGAAACGTTTTCTGCCGGTCAAGGAGGGCCAGCTGGGCCTGCGGCAGAGTGATGCGCTCTTCCACCATACCGCGGCTCTGCCCGAGATGCTGGAGGAGCTTGGCCGGGAGTTTGATCTGACCCAAATCTCGGCAGTGGGCGTTTCCCAGAAGCCGCGCCCCGTGGAGGGAAGCTACATGCCCTGCTTCCTGGCGGGTGTCAGCGCGGCTGCAGCCTTTGCGCAGGCCCGGGGCATCCCGCTGATCCATACCACCCATCAGCAGGGGCACGCGGCGGCAGCGCTGTTTGCAGCAAAAGGGGAAGAGCTCTTCCGCCAGAAAGTGCTGCTCTTCCACATCTCAGGCGGTACAACGGATCTTCTGCTCTGCAATGAGGTAAAGGAAATCACCACACTGGCACCAGCACCGACCTATACGCCGGGCAGGCAGTGGATCGTGTGGGGGTCAAGCTGGGGTTTGGCTTCCCGGCAGGTGTGGAAGTTTCCCGTCTGGCTGCCTTGTGTGAGGAACCCATTAAGCCAGATCCAGCGTGAAGGGGATGCAGTGCAGTCTTTCGGGGCTGGAGAATCAGTGCAATGCCCTGCTGAATGAGGGCAAAACCCCGGAGTATGTCTGCAAATACTGCCTGCTCTGTGTGGCAGACACCGTGGTCAAGATGACAAAAGCCGCCCAGAAGGAATACCCCGGCCTGCCGGTGGTCTGTGCGGGCGGTGTGATGAGCAGTGATATCATCCGCGCCTGGGTGCAGCAGCGCCTTCCGCAGGTGTATTTCGTGCCCGGGCAGTATTCCAGCGACAACGCCATCGGTGTGTCCATTCTTGCCGCACAGGGGGCTGGATTATGGCTGAAGTGATCTCAGTCTCGGCCCTGAACCGGTACGTCAAGAATCTGCTGGACGTGAATGATGTTCTGTTCGATCTGGCTGCGGGGCGAGATTGCCAACTTTGTGCAGAACGCCCGGAGCGGGCACTGCTACTTTTCCTGCGGGACGAAGCCGCCAGCGTCAGGGCTGTGATGTTCCGCTCCGATGCGCGGCGCTGGGTTTCCAGCCCGAAGAGGGTATGAAGGTGGTGGTGCGCTGCCGTGTGACCCTCTACGAGCGGGACGGTGCGTTTCAGGTCTATGTCAACGACATGTTTCCGGACGGCATCGGCTCGACACAGTTGGCCTTTGAACAGCTGAAGGCAAAACTGGACAAAGAAGGACTGTTTGCACCGGAGCATAAAAAGCCGCTGCCCCGGTTCCCGCAGTGTATCGGCCTTGTTACCAGCAAGACTGGTGCTGCACTGCAGGATATCCGCAATGTCATCGGTCGGCGCTGGCCCGCAGTGCGTCTGCTGCTGGCTCCTGTGAATGTGCAGGGCTTTGAAGCGGCAGAGGAGATCGCTGATGCCATTACCCGGCTGGACAAAAGCGGGCGGGTGGACGAGATCATTGTAGCGCGCGGCGGCGGAAGCCGGGAGGACTGTGGGTATTCAACGCCGAGGTCATTGCCCGGGCGGCCTACCGCTGCAAAACGCCCCTCATCAGCGCCATTGGTCACGAGATCGATTTTACGATCCTGGATTTTGTGGCAGATCAGCGCGCGCCCACGCCCTCAGCGGCGGCAGAGCTTGCTGTGCCCGACCGTGCCGAACAAGGACGGAAATTATGCACTTTGGAAGAAAATATTCACAATTGTATCCAATTTAAGCTGAGTTTATGTTATAATAGGCTGGAACAGACTGAACAGCTGCTTTCCCGTGCCGGTGTACAGGCAGCGCTGGAGGAGCGTGCTGCCCGCCTGGATACTCTGGCCGGGCGGCTGCAAACTGCTGCCAAAGGCAAGCTGCAGGCCGGAGAGCTGCGTCTGAAGCATACGGCAGCACTTGCCGCATCCCTGAACCCCTACGGTGTGCTGGCCCGCGGCTATGCCATGGTGCAGGACAATAGGGGAGGGATCTGCACGCCGGATGCACTCCGGCCCGGGCAGACCTGTAAACTCCGGGGCACGGAACACCGCGTGACCTGCACGGTCAACACAGTGGAGGAACTGGATGAGAGCACCCAAAAGCTTTGAGGATGGAATGACCCGGCTGGAAGCCATCCTTGAACAGATGCAGCAGCCGGAAACAACGCTGGCGGAATCGGTCAAACTCTATGCCGAAGCCGCATCCCTGATGGATTATTGTAACGGTACGCTGGAAAAGGCCACGCTGCAGCTGGATGAGATCGACGCACAGCGGGCCCCCCGGCCGGATGCCGCACATTAAGGAGGAAGTTTCATGGATTACGCGAAGCAGTATCAAGAGTATCTTGCCCGGGCAAATCAGGCACTGGAAAAGGCCTGTGAGACTTTTTTTGCCCGAGGAATCTGAGGTCTGCCGGGCTGCCCGTTACAGCCTGCTGGGCGGCGGCAAACGCATCCGCGCAGTGCTGGTGCTGGCCGTGTGCGATATGCTCAACGGAAGCGCTGAAGCAGCCGAGCAGTTTGCGGCGGCGGTCGAGATGCTGCACTGCTATTCTCTGATCCATGATGACCTGCCCTGCATGGACAACGATGACCTGCGCCGGGGCAAGCCCAGCTGCCACAAGGCCTTTGGTGAATCCACTGCTATGCTGGCCGGCGATGTACTGTTGACCGAGGCGTTCAACGTAGTCGCAAATGCACCGGCTTCGCCCATTGTCAGTGTGCGGGCCGCAAGGGCCTTGGGCGCTGGTGCGGGCAGCCATGGCATGGTTTACGGGCAGGAGCTTGACCTGAAATATGAGGCATTGGCTGCCACTGAAGAGCAGCTGCGGTTGATCCACCGGAACAAGACCGGTGCGCTCATCAATGCTGCTGTTCAGATGGGTGCTGCCGCTGCTCAGGCCAATGAGACCCAGTGCAAGGAGCTGGAGGACTATGCCTTCGGCATTGGTCTGGTGTTCCAGATCGTGGACGATGTGCTGGATGTGACCAGCACCGCCGAACAGCTGGGCAAACCCATTGGCAGCGACAGTGAGAACGGCAAGACCACCTTTGTGACCTTGTATGGGGCCGAGGGTGCCATGGAGCTGGCAAAAAAACTGAACAACGAGACCTGCGCCTCCCTGCACGCGGAATTTGGCGAAAAGGCCGCTTTCCTGGAGCAGCTGGCAAAAGAGCTGCTGGTGCGCCGCAGCTGATCCGAAAAAATAAGAAGGTGGAACTACCATGCAATTTATCCATAGCGTCCTGACGTTCAATGAGATCCTTACAGTATCCCTGTTGTCCTGGTTTGTGGCGCAGGTGCTCAAGACCATCATCAACTTTGTCCTGCTGGGCAGATTCCAGCTGGAGCGGATGTGGGGCGATGGCGGTATGCCCAGTGCCCACAGCGCCACGGTAACGGCTATGGTCATTGCTACGGCACGCAGCGAGGGCATCCATTCGGCTATCTTTGCGGTGGCCGCAGTTGTTGCCATCATCACCATGCACGATGCTATGGGTGTGCGCCGCGAGACCGGCGAGCAGGCCAAGGTGCTGAACAAGATGCTGGAGCAGTGGATCGAAGTGACCGAGAAAAACAATCCCTTCCTGCAGAATATGCACCTGAAAGAGATGGTCGGTCACACTCCGCTGCAGGTCATGGCCGGTTTTGCACTGGGTATACTGGTCGGCTTCCTCTATCCTATGGGCCTCTGAGCGCCCCATTTCAAAACGTGAGAAGGACGTGAATCTATGAATTCGCCTTTGCTGGAGAAAATTTCTCAGCCCAGCGATCTGAAAAAGCTGTCCAGTCAGCAGACGGTGCAGCTTTGCGCAGAAATCCGTGAATTTCTTCTGGATAACGTATCAAAGACCGGCGGCCATCTGGCATCCAATCTGGGTGCTGTGGAGCTGACGGTGGCTCTGCACCGGGTGCTGACTACCCCCACGGATGAGATCGTGTTTGATGTAGGCCATCAGTGCTATACCCACAAGCTGCTGACCGGCCGCCGCGAGGGCTTTGCCAAGCTGCGGCAGCTGGATGGCATTTCCGGTTTCCCGAACCCCAACGAAAGTGAGCATGATGCTTTTATTGCCGGTCACGGCAACACCGCGCTCTCGCTGGCTGTGGGCATTGCCTGGGCCAAAAAGCTGCGGGGTGAGCCGGGACAGGTGGTTGCCCTCATTGGTGACGGTGCCTTTACCGGCGGTATGGTCTACGAGGGGATGAACAATATCGGCGGGCTGGACAATCTGCTGGTCATCCTGAACGACAACAAGATGTCCATTTCCAAGAATGTGGGCGCGTTGTCCCGCTACCTGAGCCATCTGCGCACCACCAGCCGCTATTACGATGCCAAGGAAAATGTGCGTTCCTTTCTGGATGGTGTGCCTGTCATCGGCCCACCGCTGAAATCTGCGATCCAGAACAGCAAGGCCATGGTGCGCAGGGCAATGTATCATTCGACCATGTTTGAGGATATGGGCTTCCACTATTATGGTCCTTTTGATGGTAACAATGAACCGGAGCTTGAAGGAATCTTGCGCGATATCCACAGGCAGCCCGGCCCCCATTTCCTGCATGTTGTGACCAAGAAAGGCAAGGGCTATGCCCCGGCTGAGAGCAACCCCGGTAACTTCCACGGTGTTTCGACCTTTGATCTGGTCAACAGCATCCCGGACCCTGAGGTGGCTCCAAGGAGTCTTTCTCGACGGTGTTCGGCAATGTCCTGAACAAGGAGGGCACGGAAAACCAGAAGATCTGTGCCATCACGGCCGCAATGAAGTATGGTACGGGCCTGCAGTTCTTTGCACACACCCACCCCAAGCGTTTCTTTGATGTGGGCATGGCAGAGCAGCATGCCGTGACCTTTGCAGCGGGCCTTGCCAGCCAAGGAATGCTGCCGGTGGTCTGCATCTACTCCACCTTCCTGCAGCGTTCCTATGACCAGATCATCCATGATGTGAACCTGCTGAAGGAGAACGTTGTCCTTGCCATCGACCGTGCCGGTTTTGTTCCGGCAGACGGCGAGACCCATCAGGGAATCTTTGACCCGGCCTTCCTCAGTCAGGTGGGGATCCCTGTCTATTCGCCCTCCAACTATGCCGAACTGCGGCACTGGCTGCCCATCCTGCTCAGTGATGAGATGCAGGGCCCCCGGGCAATCCGGTATCCCCGCGGTGGTGAGAGTGCAGCACTGGCGCAGTTTGGCTGTTCCGGCAGAGAATATGACCGGCTCTATACCGCCCTGATGCCAGGACTGTGATGGTCAGTTACGCCGATGAAGTTGAGGATGTACTGGCTGCGGCGAAGCTTCTGAGCAAAGAAAACATTCCCTGTGATGTATATAAGCTTGTAAAGATATACCCCTTTACACCCGAACTTGTTTCTGAAATTTCAAGATATGACGTTGTTTTGTTTGCTGAAGAATGCGTAGCCTGCGGCGGCATCGGTGAGCATCTGGAAACGGCTCTGCGGAAAGCAGGCTGGCAGGTACTTATATCCACCGTGGTGTGGAGGATGTGCGTCTGCCCCATGCGACGGTTCCGCAGATCAAGCAGAGCACCGGCCTGGATGCTGAACATCTGGCACAGGCCATCCGTACATGGAAAGGAGCAGAATCTTGAAGATTCGTTTGGATCAATATCTGGTTCAGCATGGTCTGATCCAGAGCCGTGAGCGCGCCAAGGCGATGATCATGTCCGGCGTGGTCTTTGTCAATGAACAGAAGGTAGACAAAGCCGGTGAGATGATCAAAGAGGATGCCAAGGTGGAGGTGCGCGGCCATGATATCGGTTATGTCAGCCGCGGCGGCCTGAAACTGGAAAAGGCGATGCAGTGTTTTCCGCTGACCCCCAAGGGGAAAGTCTGCATGGACATTGGTGCATCCACCGGCGGCTTTACCGACTGTATGCTGCAAAATGGTGCAGTCAAGGTCTACGCAGTGGATGTGGGCTACGGTCAGCTGGCATGGAGTCTGCGCACCGATGAGCGGGTGGTCAATATGGAGCGCACAAACATCCGCAACGTGACCCTTGACCAACTGGCAGAGCCAATCGAGTTTTTCAGCGTAGATGTCTCCTTTATCTCGCTGCATCATATCTTCCCGGTGGCGCAGGCCATCACCACTCCGGACGCTATGGGTGTCTGCCTGGTCAAGCCCCAGTTTGAGGCTGGCCGCGAAAAGGTGGGCAAAAACGGCGTTGTCCGTGACCCTGCCACCCACCGCGAGGTGCTGCACAATGCCATGGGCTATGCTGCTGCCAACGGCTTCAAGGTCTGCGGACTGGATTTCAGCCCCGTCAAGGGCCCTGAGGGAAACATTGAATATCTGATGTTCGTTCAGAAGAGCGATGAACCCGGTGCACTGATGATTCGGTTGCTGAACAGGTGGTGGCATCCAGCCATTCTACGCTGGACCGCTGAACCATAATCCATAAAATCAGGGAGGGCGCGGACGATGACCGTCTACATTTCCCCAAACCCCGGCAAGGCTATGGCCTACGGCATTTCCCAGCGGGCGGCACAGATCCTGCTGACCCATGGGGCACAGGTGTTGATGCAGGACGGCCTGCAGGCCGAGTGCATGACCATGGGTGTGGAGTATCTGCCTCAGAAGGAATGCCTGGAGCGGACGGATGTCATCCTGACCATCGGAGGAGATGGCACCATCCTGCATGAAGCCAACCTCTCACTGGAATATAGAAAGCCAATCCTGGGCATCAATCTGGGTCGGTGCGGCTTTCTGGCCACCTGTGAGGTCGATGAAATGGAAGCCAAGCTCTCCGCCGTAGCCCGGGGTGAATATTTTCTGGATAATCGGATGCTGCTCTATGTCCGTGTGCTGGGGGATGACAGCTGGGAGGCCATGCCCTGAATGATGTGGTTATGACCAAGGGCCGCCTGCAGCAGGCGGTGGATTTCAGCATTTATTGTGATGATATCCTGGTGGAGCATTACCGGGGCGATGGTGTCATTGTGGCAACGCCACCGGCTCCACCGCTTATTCTCTGGCGGCAGGCGGGCCGATCCTTGATTCTCAGACCAAGGGCATCGTTGTCACGCCCATCTGCCCCCACAGCCTTGCCAGCCCAGCCATGTTTTTGCGCAGGAGCGCAAGATCAACCTCTGTGTGGGCCAGGTGGCAGATGAAGAAGTTTTTATCAGTTGTGATGGGGATGCGGGCTATTCCGTAAAAGCCGGAGCCACTGCGGAGGTGCGGCTGTCTGACCAGGTCGTGCAGCTCATCACCTTCAGCAAGGCTGACCAGTTCCAGGCCATTGACCAGAAACTGCGCGGCAGACGATGACACAAACACGACGAAGGGAGAAGATCACATGGGACGCACCAGCCGAGGGGATAACAAGAGCAAGCAGAAGCGGCAGCAGGCCATCCTGCGCCTGATCCAGGAGAATCCCATCAGCCGGCAGGAGACTCTGTTGGAGTACCTGAGCAAGGAGGGTTTTGATGCCACACAGGCGACCATTTCCCGCGATATCCGGAGATGAACCTTGTCAAAGCTGCCACCACCACCGGCTACCGCTATGTTTCCGGCCACAGCGAGGTACTGAACCCCAAGATGCAGGCCCGGTTTGAGACCATCTTCCATGAATCTGTCCTGGGGGTGGACTTTGCGGGCCATGTGGTGCTGGTCAAGTGCTATTCCGGCATGGCCAATGCGGCCTGCGAGGTATTTGACGCACTCAAGTGGAAAAATGTGGTCGGCACCCTTTCCGGTGATGATACCTTTCTGATCGTGGCCCGCTCAGAGCGGGATGCAAAGACCATTTGCACCGAGCTTGGGCATTACATCGGGCAGAAATAAAGGCGGGAGAGAACGAACATGTTGAGCAGTCTGCAAATTGAAAATGTTGCAGTCATCCAGAAGGCCAACGTGCATTTTGAGAAGGGCCTGAATGTCCTTACCGGCGAGACCGGTGCGGGCAAATCTATCCTGATCGACTCCATCAATGCCATTCTGGGCAACCGCACCTCCAAGGATCTGGTGCGCACGGGGGCTGCAAAAGCAGTCATCCGGGCGGCATTTGATGATGTTCCGCCTGCAGTGCTGGACAGCCTGGAAAAGGCGGGGTATGAGCGCTCAGAAGCGCTGACCCTGAGCCGTGAGATCACTGCCGAGGGCAAGAGCACCTGCCGCATCAACGGAATGCCTGCCACAGCAGCCATTCTGCGGGAACTGTGCGGTGGCTCATCAACATCAACGGCCAGCACGATTCCGTAGGCCTGTTGAACCCGGCCCGCCATGAGGGTATCCTGGATGCCTACGCCCAGAACGGGGCGGTATATCAGGAGTATTATGCTGTTTACCGGGAGCTTATCAAGGTCAAAAAGGAGCTGGATGCCATCATCACCGATGAGGGTGAAAAACAGCGAAAGATCGATCTGCTGAGTTATCAGGTACAGGAGATCGAGGATGCCAGCCTGACCGCAGGCGAAGAGGAGACGCTGGCGGCCCGCCGTAAGGTGCTGGCGAATGCCTCCACCATCCGGGAGCGCATCTCCCAGAGCTATGCGCTGCTTTCGGGCGGAGATGATGCTCCGGGTGCCGTTGATCTGCTGGGGGAAGCATCCAATGCGATCGATGGAGCCGCCCAACTGGACAGCGGCCTTTCTGCTGCCGCCGGACAGCTGCTGGATCTTTATTACACCGCAAAAGACCTTTCTGCTGACCTGATCGGGCGGCTGGAGGGCTACGAGACGAATGATGCAGAGCTGGATGAAATCGAACAGCGGATGGATCTGATCTACAAGCTCAAGCGGAAATACGGTGATACTGTGGAAGATATCATCGCATTTGGACAGCAGGCAAGGGAAGAGCTGGACCGCATCCAATTCTCACAGGAGCGGACAGAGCATCTGCAGGCTGAAAAGCATCGGCTCTATGTACTGGCCCGGGATAAGGCCGAGGTGCTGACCCAGACCCGCCTGAAGGCCTTTGAGGAGCTGAACAGGCGCATCTCCGGCACACTGGATTTTTTGAACATGCCTGGTGTCCGCATGACCCTGCGCCATACCCGCGGCCCGCTGGCCAGCCATGGCCAGGACAGCGTGGAGTTTTATATTTCCACAAACCCCGGTGAGGATCCCAAGCCGCTGGCAAAAATCGCTTCCGGCGGTGAGCTGAGTCGTATCACGCTGGCAATCAAGAACGCTATGGCCGATAAGGACGCAGTGCCTACGGTCATCTACGATGAGATCGACAGCGGTGTGTCCGGCAAGGCAGCCAGCCGCATCGGTGAGGTGCTCAAACAGAGTGCAAAGGATCACCAGATCCTCTGCATCACTCACACTGCGCAGATTGCAGCACTGGCCGACTGCCATCTGCTTATCCAGAAGAATATCACGAATGAACGCACCTATACCGAGATCCACCCGCTGGATACCGAAGGCAGAGTGGACGCGCTGGCGCATATTATTTCCGGTGACCATGTCACGGAGCTTTCCCGTGCCAATGCCAGAGAGATGCTGGGGCTGGCCGAGCATGAAACCGGTGATTGACAACCCTGCTGATTTGTGCTAAACTGATTTTTGTTGAAAGACGTTGAAGGGAATAAGTACTTTGTCAGTGTCTGCCCAGAGAGACCCCGGTTGGTGCAAGGGGTGTGCAGAACAGCAGGGGAAATACCTCCCGGAGTTGCAGGCTGAATGCTTTGGCTAGTAGGCTGTGCCGCGTGCGAGCGTTACAAACGCAGGAGTGTATCCCATCTCTGTGGGGCGCACTCGTGAGGCCGTTTCCGTGAGGGGGCGGCAAACAGAGGTGGTACCGCGATTTTCTCGCCCTCTGCCAAATTCATTTTTGGCAGGGGGCGTTTTCTTTTGTCCTCTGCCCGACAAAACAGGAGGATAATCCCATGACCCTTTACGAAGAACTGCAGGCACGCGGTCTGGTGGCCCAGATCACCGACAATGAGATCATTGACCTCATCAACAACGGCAAGGCCACTTTCTATATTGGCTTTGACTGCACTGCGGACAGCCTGACTGCAGGCCATTTTATGGCCCTGACCCTGATGAAGCGCTTGCAGATGGCTGGCAACAAGCCCATCGCTCTGATTGGCGGCGGCACCACCATGATCGGCGACCCCTCTGGCCGTACCGACATGCGCAAGATGCTGACCAAGGAGGATATTGCTCACAATGCAGCCTGCTTCAAGAAGCAGATGGAGAAGTTCATCGATTTCTCTGAGGCAAGGCTCTGATGCTGAACAATGCCGACTGGCTGCTGAACCTGAATTATGTTGAGCTGCTGCGTGATGTGGGTGCCTGCTTCTCCGTCAACAACATGCTCCGCGCCAAGTGCTATGAGCAGCGCATGGAGAAGGGCCTGTCCTTCCTCGAGTTCAACTACATGATCATGCAGAGCTACGACTTCTACTACATGTTCCAGCACTACGGCTGCAACATGCAGTTCGGCGGCGATGACCAGTGGAGCAACATGCTGGGCGGCACTGAGCTGATCCGCCGCAAGCTGGGCAAGGATGCCTATGCGATGACCATTACTCTGCTGACCGATTCTCAGGGCAAGAAGATGGGCAAGACTGCAGGCAATGCGGTCTGGCTCGACCCCAACAAGACCAGTCCTTTTGAGTTCTACCAGTACTGGCGCAATGTCGGCGATGCTGATGTGATGAAGTGCATCCGGATGCTGACCTTCCTTCCGCTGGAGCAGATCGATGAGATGAGCACCTGGAAGGACCAGCGCCTGAACGAGGCTAAGGAGATCCTGGCCTACGAGCTGACCAAGATGGTCCACGGCGAGGAAGAGGCTGAGAAGGCCCAGAATGCTGCCCGCGCCCTGTTCAGCGGTGCTGCCGACACTGAGCACATGCCCTCCACTCAGCTGACCGAAGCAGATCTGACCGATGGCTCCATCGGCATCCTGACCCTCATGGTCAAGGCCGGTCTGGCTACTTCCAACGGCGAGGCCCGCCGCCTGGTCGTGCAGGGCGGTGTCCTGGTGGATGGTGAAAAGGTAGCTGCTCCCACTGTCAGCTTTACCGCTGATCAGCTGAAGAACGGTATCGTCATCAAGAAGGGCAAGAAGATCTACCACAAAGTGACCCTGTAATCTTTTAGAACCAGCGTATGATAAAAGCCCGGCGGCATCCGATTTTTGGATGCGCCGGCTTTTTACGTTTGTGTAATGTTTATAGAAAAGGGCAGCTTACAGCTCAAAGGCCTTCTTCAGCACATCGTAAGCGGAGTCCTCGTTCTCACTGCGCACCAGCAGAGAAATATCCAGATCGCTGGTGGTGATAAGCAGAACCTCGATGTCAGCCATGGCCAATGCGTTCAGGCCCGGGCAGCTACACCGCAGCTGGTGACCATGTCCTCACCAAAGAGGTTCAGCTTGGAGTAACCAACGCTGATCAGCGGGGAAGCTTGGCATCCTTGTCAAGATTGGCGGCAGAGATGGCCTTCATCACCAGTGTCAGATCACTGGCAGATGCGGTAAAGCTGAAATCAATGTTGGTACCGTGAGGGGCGCTCTGACTGATCATATCCACCACAACGCCGGTATCGGCAAAGATCTGCAGGTAGCGGGCCAGGCTGTTGCCCTTGAACTCCACATCCTGCACACTGATCATCATCAGGCTGGGCTCAATGTTGATTTTGGAAACACCATACATAATGAACACTCCAATCTGCCCCAAAGGGCTGCAAATTCAGGCGAGCGCCAAAAACGCGCTGTTGATGTTGGTCTGTAATACGTTCTGAATGTACTCTATCCCAAAGCTGGGGTAGGCGGCCCGGACACCGTGCGCCTGCGCCAGTTCCGACGTGTAATCCCGGAAGAGGTAGGTGCGGACATTGGATTTACCAGCATCATAGTGGGTCACGGTGGGATGTAATTGCGGGGAAGCGACAGCGCAGTGAACGCTGCCATCCGGGTCCGTCGTCTTGTTCAGCTCCAATGTCAGGATGGCACCGATGAGCTGATCCGGTTTGCTCTGGGTGCTGAGGAAATTTCCCAGGGAATAGGCCACAAAGGTCTGACGGCCCTCCACAGAGGTCTTCCACTCGGCATCCTGCACCACATGAGGGTGCGTACCCAGGATAACATCCGCACCCCAGTCGGAAAGCTGCTGGGCGAGGTCCCGCTGGGTCTGGGTGATCTTGTGGCTGTCCTCCACGCCCCAGTGAACTCCCACCACCACGAAATCGGCCAGCTCACGCGCCCTGCGCACCTGCTGTTCCATCACATCCCGCTGGCTGGTGTAGATGACATTGGCCGTCATGGCACTGCTCTGCGGGATGCCATTGGTGTGGTCGGTGTAGGAGAGGTAGGCAATCGTCACACCGTTTACCGTCTGCAGGGGGATGGTGCCATAATCACTCTCTCCGTACCACAGGCCGGTCGTGACCACATCTTCCGGCATCTCGTCCCAGAACCGCAGCGTTGCTGCGATACCTTTGGCACCTTTATCGTAGGTGTGGTTGTTGGAGAGACTGAACACCCGGATGCCTGCCCGGTAAAGAGCCTCTGCGCATTCACCGGGGGTAGAAAAGCAGGGATAGGTGGAAGGCTCCAGTTCCTTGCTGCAGAGCGTTTCCTGGTTGATCCAGTTTACATCCTGCGCGGCATAAAAATCCAGCAGGTGCTCGTAGCAGTAGTCAAAATTATATCGCTGGCCTTCCGCTGCCCGGCGGGCTGCCTGTTTGTAGATGGGAGCATGGATCAGATTGTCCCCGGTGGCCGAAAAACGCAGTGTAGTTGTAACAGGCTGCGGTTCCGGTTCGGGCGGGGGAACGCTTTCAGCGGTCGAAGGCTCGTCCTCAAAGGGGCCAAGCACGATGCCAGGAGTCTGGAAGCGCCAGAAGCCAAAGCAGGCCAATGCCGCACCAGCCACCAGCAGTACTCCCATCATCCTCAGAAAAACGGGTTTTCGTTTTCGCCGGTTCTGCAGTTCGTGCCGCGAATGTCGTTTCGTGGATGCCGCATGTCTTGCCTGTTCCATTCCGTCAGCCCTCCTGCCGCTCAAAATGGTGGAAGACGCAGAGACCTTACAGCTCTGCGATCATGTTACCCATATTGTACAGGCCCGGCTCCTTTTTTGCAAGATAGACAGCAGCATTTATTGCGCCATTTGCAAAACACTGCGGGAATATGCAGTATGCTTGAGGGTGATGACCTCGTCCGGACCGCAGAACAGCACCTCGTG
>ENA-OQJH01000668-OQJH01000668.1-human-gut-metagenome-genome-assembly--contig:-NODE-668-length-17379-cov-4.590888_pt1 | contig 17379 bp, 21 predicted proteins | sample MGYA00242597_ERZ504763 | MGnify/ENA primary metagenome ERZ504763 (study PRJEB26092, sample SAMD00036359) | human gut metagenome | host: Homo sapiens | study: EMG produced TPA metagenomics assembly of... | reverse complement strand
CCACGCCTTGTGTGAATTATAATAACGGTTGGCGATTCTTCCAGAATTTTTCCGGGTATGTCAAGATACACATACAGATATTTCAGTTCCTCCGGCGACAGTTTTCTGACCCGGTCATATCCGCGGATCAGATCCATGCCAAGCCCGGCATTCCAGTTATTTTTTCCATCATTTTCCGGATAAAGTTGGCAAGATCCCCGACGCTCTCCTGATACAGGAAATTTTCAAAATGGACAACCGCGATCCCTTCCCGTGAAAAAATGACATTGTGCTGGTTATAGTCCCCATGGCAGAATCCGATCAGCTGTTCCTGGATTCCCAGATCTTTTAAAATATCCGTCGTCTCCTGTGCTTTTTTCACATACTCCGGATACCAGACCGCAAACATCATCTCAAAATCATTCTTTTTCTTTTTTGCACGGATATAATTTCTGACTTTGTTCAATTCCCGGTTTCTTTTTTCATAGAGAAGAAGCAGATTATTCTGCCCTGACTTTAAAAACTCCGGCACACTGCCCTCATAATTCTGCGCAGACTGGTGAAGCAATGCAAGTTCTCTTACTGCAGAAAGCATATCCGCCCTGTTTTTCGTGTCGCATTCCGCCCCCGGAAATGCCTGATATAATATGTATTTTGTTTCCTCCTCGTTCACGGAAAACGGCTCACCTTCTTTTGTCCGCATTACCGTCTCCACCGTTCTTCCCTGTCCACTCAGATGATCCAGCATATCCGCTAAAAACCCGGCCCGCTCCTTTGATCCTCTGTATTCCCGCAAATTTTCGTCCCTGCTCTGTATCACACTGATAGCTGTCCCGTCCTCTTGAGATGGACTTTACTTCCAGTTCGTATTGTTCTAATATCTGTTCCGGTCGATTATACAAAAAACGCCCCCCATATGATTGATTACGGTCTTACCCCGTGTCTCTTCATCATATGAGAGGGTTTGTTTATTCATGACTACAGATTCGCTCTAACAGCAGTTCCCTGTTATTCAGTTCTGGATCATCAAGCACCAGTTCTAAAAGACTTTTTAATGTCTCCCCGATCTCTTTTCCGGGTTTCATCCCGGCAGCGATCAGATCACTTCCATTTACAGCTAAATCCCGTATTGTAAGACACTGATTCTTCTCTAAAATTTCCCGGTATAACGCCTCATAGCCACCTACATAAGAGAGTTTTTCTTCTCTCTGGTATTCACTCTGTGCCAGAATATCCGCACGTTTCACTGCAAATAATGCAGGATACTGTTCCACTCCGATCCTGCTTACCGCCCTTCTTACGTTTTTCTCGGAAAGCGGCGGATTGTCATCATGCCAGCACACCAGCCGGCACACCTTATCGGTCGTGTCATTGTCAAACTTTAACCGGCGGAGGATCTTTCTTGCCATCTCACTGCCTTCTTTGGGATGTCCGTAAAAATGGTCATTGCCGGAAACATCCGTGATTCTGCACACAGGTTTTGCCACATCATGCAGCAGCATGGTAAGGCGCAGTACCTTATCTCCCATAATATGTTCCAGCGCTGCCACCGTGTGCTCCCCGACCGAATAACAATGATGCTTTGTATTCTGCGGTGTCGCCATCATACGGTCAAACTCCGGCAGAAACACTGCCGTAAGTCCTGTTTCCCATGCAGTCCTGATTTCTCCCGGATGTGCGGATGTAATTAATTTTACCAGTTCAGTCTGTATCCGCTCCGCACTGATTTTTGCAATATCAGGCGCAAGTTTTACCATCGCTTCTTTTGTCTCTGCCTCGATGGCAAACCCAAGCTGCGCCGCAAAACGCACGGCGCGAAGCATCCGCAGTGCATCCTCGGAAAAACGTTCCATGGCACATCCCACACAGCGGATCACGCCGCGCTCTAAATCACCCACACCGTCAAACGCGTCGATCAGACCGTTTTTGTCATTGTACGCCATGGCATTGATCGTGAAATCACGCCTTTTTAAATCCTCTAACAGACTTGCAGTAAACTGTACATTTTTCGGATGTCTCGCATCCTCATATTCCCCGTCGATCCGGTAGGTCGTCACCTCAAATCCCTCATGTTCCACCATCACAGTCACGGTTCCGTGCTGGATCCCGGTGTCAATGGTATGAATGTTCTTTTCGGCAAATATTTCTTTGACCTGCTCCGGTTTCGCCTGCGTCGTGATGTCCCAGTCGCCCGGTGTGCGGTGTAACATGGTATCACGCACACATCCGCCGACTGCATACGACTCATACCCGTGTGTTTCCAATGTTTCTATGATAAATTTTACTTTTTCCGGCAAAACGATTTTCATATACGGTAAGTTCCCTTTTTCGTTGTCTTGATCGAATAGAGCAGATCATCCGCCCTCTTGATCATCTGGTTGATTTCTTCCTCGCCATGAATGTCTTCTGCCAACACGATTCCAATGGAGCAGGAAATGCGCTGCTCTTTCCGTATGGAAATCTGTTTTTTCAGTTTCTCAGAAATCGCTTTTTCAAAACCGTCCGCCTGATCGATCTTCTGATAGATCTGCTTTGCCGTTTCCTTCAGCCTTTCTTTATCCGCAGTGAAAAATACAATAATGTATTCATCTCCACCATAGCGGCAGACAAATCCCTGTTTTTCACACAGACCGGAAAAAATATCTGCCATTTCCTTTAAAACCAGTCGCCGACATCATGACCGTAAGTATCATTATAATGCTTAAAATTATCGAGATCAATAAACATCAGACCCAGTTCCGGTTTCCGTTTTCCACCCGAAAATTCATCTATCAGATCTTTGATCCTACGGTAAAAACCTTCCCTGTTGTAAATTCCGGTGAGCTGGTCAGTGACTGCTGCGAGGTAAGTTTATTGTTCATCTCGTATATTTTATCATATGCGTCCAGACGGTTCAAAGAATATTTTACCTCGCGGAATAAAAGCTGATACATATTTAAATCATCTTCGTCGAGCATATACCGGTTTACGGAAGAATGCCAGTTATCCTTCATCCTCACATAGGTGATCAGAAAACTTTCGAGTTTTGCATTGTTAAAATACGGCACCGCCACCAAAGAGCACACGTCATCCTCACCAAACAATGCCGTGATATCCTGGTGTTCGTTATAGTTGCTGCTGATCTTTGAGATCGCGTAGCCTCCCGGATTCCGCTTTAAAGATGCGATGATCCTGCCCGTCCGCTCCTCGTTTAAATCGATCCCGGTATTATTGTATAATACCTGCGTCTGTCTCTCCATACAGCGCGCATACACCGCACAGTCCACATTAAAGTGATTTAAAAATGTTTCATGACCGCATCGATCATTTCCTCTGCACAGACCCCGGTCACATCAATCAGTTTCTGCCAGGTCGAAATAAAATCCAGCTGGTGTTTCTTGCTCTTATAGGCTAATACCATGCTCTCCTGCCAGAGCAGTACGTCTAATTCCTGTTCGGAAACATCCTGCTGCCCGTCCGCCTCATCCACCGGCGGCAGTGTATCCATCATTTTTTTCGCCAGTTTTCCATAGGTACTGAAATGCTGCCTTTCGTATTCTTCTAACGTTTTTTTCTGCTTCTCATAACCTTTCTGATTTTCGAGACATTTGAAACATTCCATCCACTTTTGCCGGAAAAGTGCATAGCTGAAAAACTGATTTCCCTCGGATCGGCTCAGATAATCCTCCGCTTTCTCATAATCTGTGTCTGCTTTTTCATAATCTCCATCGTGTACAGCAAGAAGTCCGCGGGAGAATGTATACAAAAACATGTCATCATCGATCTTTGCATAATCGTGGACTGTTCCAAACCCATCCCCCATCTTTTCTTTTTCTATAACGTAATTTAAAAACTGCCTGCAGTTGTTTAAATAACGTTCACAGTTAAACCGGTTACCCTCTAAGATCGACACAAGAGCAAGCAGTCCATATAATTTGGATAGATTGCAGACTCTTAAGCTGTTTAAATGCAGACGCTCCACCGCTTTCATGCACTGTGTCAGATAAAACTCCGCCTTTTCATATTGTCCACACATAATGCAGTTTAAAGACATGTTATACTGCACTTCCGCAATATCTTCCGGTTCCCTCAGATGATAAAACAGACGGATTGCATGCCTGTAATAAGCCATCGCGCGCTCATTTTCACCGATCGCACATAAGTTATATGCAATCCCCGAATAAATACGCCCTGCCTGGATTGATCTTTTATCTTTCAGTGCCTCATAAGTCCTCACCGAATAAAGCAGAGATATCTCATACATACCGTTTGTCGATGACAGCATAATATTTTTCTGGTATGCCATATTGATCAGATACTCATTTCCAAGTTTTTTTGCTATGCGGATTCCCCTGCTGAAATAAATCAGAAGCTCCTCGGACTGGTTTGCTTTTTTCACGATCTCCGGCTTGTTATCGTACGCATAAATATATACATGTGCCAGGTGATTGCGATAGTTGTAACGGATCAGATTCTGGATCAGGCTTTCCTTTATCTTTACATCCTGTGCACAGAAAAAGATGTTATACCAGCCGGACATCTGGATCTTTGCCTCCAACAGTTCGGATAAAAACATCCGGTAATCATCGGACATTTTCCCGGCGATGCGGTATGTTTCTCCTGCCATCTCCAAAGCCTCTTTTAATTTTCCCTGGTACATATATGCGGTCGCGATCAGATAATCCTGCTCATATGCACACTCCTCTTCCTTTCCGGCAAGATGGATTTTTTCCAGATCCTCGCATATTTCAAGCGCTTTTGGAATATCCTGTCTTAAAATCGATACTTTGACAAATAAGAGCCACATGCGAAAACGCGCGGCATCATCCACTAAAAGATTATCAAATTTTATCTTTCGCTCAATGGTTTCTAAATAATATGCCGCCTGGTCAAAATCAAGAAATTCGACCATATTCTGCAGTTTCCGGTACACTTTTTCACTTCCATAGTCAACGTATTTTTCGTCATCTATGGTTTCTTCTTTTTTCTGCCGGAATTTCCGATATGATAAATCTTACTGCCATCATCTAATGTCTCATACAGCATTTCCCAGTCCGGCACCAGAAATTCCGGCATTGCCTGGATATCACTCACGCCAAGCACAAGACCGATATTGCAGTTTTCACATTTCAAAAAGCGCGCCGTAAGCTGCATGGTACTTTTAGAAGCCAGCTGAAAACGGTTCAAAACAAACAGAACCGGATGCCTGTCAGCAATGGCACACAGCATGCGCTCAAGTGCCGCCAACATGCGTTCCTGCTCATATGCCACCTCATCAAGCAAAATGATCTCCTCCCGCCCTGTATTATCCTGATTAAAATAACCAAGCAAAACCGGCCGGTGCAGATAATACACATCGCACGTTTCCATAAATTCTTCAAACGTTCCCGTCATATACCGCCTGAACCCATCACAGATCATGGTAAGATACGGCTCATACGCACAGGTAATCTCCCCCGTTTCAAATTCATGTACCTGTACGAAAATGTCTTCATTTTTCTCAAGCTGCTTTGTATCATTTAAGTTTTCTACGGAAAAATTGTCCACTGTATCTGACTAAAAGATAGTTCTTTTCCACAGTTCCCAAACCGGCTGCTACCTGTTCTATCGCACCATCATAATATTTTTCTATCATCTTCTCCTGCCCCCTGGAAAAATAATATTTTGTGTTACATGTACTTTTTCTGTCCTGTAATTCATTGTAGAAACGCTACCGGAATCGTTTTCATATTATGTAAAATGAAAACAGAACCTTGTGATCCGTGAAACCTGGCTGTGTTCCCCGGATCATTTTCCAGTTCCGTTTTCATTCAAAGTAATCCATCTGTTTTCAAACAGACTATTAATTATCTTAGTATGCTTTACCCCAATATACTAATTTGTGTGCCGGCTTTCCACAGCATACACAGACATCTGAAATGTGCTCCTGATCGTTAAACGGCATACAGCGTGAGGTCACTGCAAGGTCTTCTTTGATCTTGTCCTCGCAAGCCTGATCCCCACACCACATTGCACGGATAAAGCCCGGTTTCTCATTTGCAATCGTGGTAAATTCTTCGTAATTATGTGCATCCCAGATATGTGCATCTCTGTGTGCTTTTGCACGCGCAAACATATCTTTCTGAATCTGCTCTAACAACTCTGGCAGTTTTGCTTCAAGTTCGTCTAATGCGATCTCAATCTTCTCTCTGGTATCACGGCGTACTGCCACACATTTGCCTGCTGCGATATCCTTTGGTCCAAGTTCGATACGAACCGGGATACCTCTCATTTCCTGCTCAGAGAACTTCCATCCCGGGCTCTTGTCGGAATCATCAAGTTTTGCACGGCAGACTTTTCCGATGCGTTCACAGACTTCTTTTGCAGTGTCAAGCACACCGTCTTTCTGCTGCTGGATCGGGATGACCATAGCCTGTACCGGTGCAATACGCGGCGGCAGCACCAGACCCGAATCATCTCCGTGTACCATGATGATCGCGCCGATCAGACGTGTCGTCATACCCCAGGATGTCTGATATACATACTGAAGTTTGTTATCTTTATCCGTATACTGGATGCCAAATGCTTTCGCAAATCCATTGCCAAGTTGTGGCTGGTTCCTGACTGTAATGCCTTTCCATCATGCATCAGTGCTTCGATCGTGTAAGTTGCCTCCGCACCTGCAAATTTTTCTTTTTCCGTCTTCTGTCCGCGTACAACCGGCATTGCTAATACTTCCTCACAGAAATCCGCATAGACATTTAACATCTGTACGGTTCTCTGCTCTGCTTCCTCTGCGGTCGCATGTGCGGTGTGTCCCTCCTGCCACAAGAACTCTCTGGAACGTAAGAAAGGACGTGTCTCCTTCTCCCATCTTACAACAGAACACCACTGGTTATATACCTTTGGCAGATCACGGTAAGACTGGATGATGTTTTTATAGAAATCACAGAACAATGTCTCAGAAGTCGGTCTGACACACAGACGTTCCGGAAGCTGATTCAAACCACCATAAGTTACCCATGCAACCTCCGGTGCAAATCCCTCCACATGATCTTTTTCTTTCTCTAACAGACTCTCCGGGATAAACAGCGGTAAATATACGTTCTCAACACCGGTCTCTTTGAAACGGCGGTCTAACTCATGCTGAATATTTTCCCAGATCGCATAGCCTGCCGGACGAAGGATCATACATCCCTTTACGGATGAATAATCGATCAGTTCCGCTTTCCTGACCACATCTGTATACCACTGGGCAAAATCTTCCTCCATGGAAGTGATTGCCTCTACTAACTTCTTGTCCTTTGCCATGATAAATCTCCTTACTCTTCTATCTAAACCTTTGGATTTATTTTATGATAAACCAAAAGGCTTGTCAATTTCAAACTCCAGTTTTCTATGCGTTTTCGGATGCCGGAACGCGATCTTAAAAGAGCACAGTGCAAGCTGTCCGCCCGACGGTGCAATGTTTTCTTTGAAGTTGTACTTTTTATCCCCAACGATCGGCATCCCTGCATGTGCAAGCTGCACCCGGATCTGATGGTGGCGTCCGGTATCAAGTTTGATACGCAAAACGGCATGTTTTCCATCCTGCTCGACCACCTCATAGGAAAGGCTGGCATGTTTTGCCTGCGGTGTTCCTCTTTCCACCACCTCGGAGGTATTTGTCTTTCCATTCTGTAAAAGTTCATCCTCTAAGGTTCCTTTTTTCTTTTCCGGCACGCCGTCCGTCATCGCATAATAATATTTGTCCGCCAGTTTTGTTTTGATCTGGCGGCTTAGATCTGCCGCTGCTTCTTTATTTTTTGCAAACACCATAATGCCTTCCACCGGCTGATCTAACCGATGTACCACACCAATATAAGGAAGCTCCCCTTTGGATGCACGGTAATTTTTTAGCAGGCTCTCCATGTCCGCCTGCCCGATGCGTCTGGTCTGTGTCGCCACGCCTGCCGGTTTTTACAGACGATAATGTCTTCATCTTCATAAATGATCGCTGGCTGCATACTGTTCCTCATTTCTACTGCTTGATCGGCATATTGTCCACGCAGCTTTTAAAATCATCTCTCCTTGCAGATTCTTCTCCCGGCAAAGGAGTAGCTCTCTTTCCACCGCTCTTAGAACATTCCTGGCACGCATCTGCCCTGCAGATGCCTCTGTTCTTCCAAATCTGCACTGTTCCAGGTGATCTCCGCTTGCAAGATACACGCCCTCTGTGCTTTCTTCTGCCATTACAACAACTGGTTTTTCGTAGTTACTCATTTGTGTTTCCTCGCTTATCCTATATTGATCGGGATATGAAAAATGTGCCCTGTTTTTCTGTCCTGTTATCTGAACCCGAACTTTTTTATTATATACCCTTTTTATACTCTATCTCAAGCTCTTCTGCAAGATATCCATCACTCATGCAATTCATGTCGGAAATGCAGCTTTTTCAAAGCATCTTCTGTCCAAAAGCAAATCTGCATATTCGGCTTTTCATAGCGAAGACGGTTAATCGCTTCTTTCTTATCAATCAAATGATCAAAATCTTCCGTTTCTGATCTGTACTTTCATCAAATTCATATTACTTCTTTGAAAACGATGTACTGGCAATAAGGCGCGGAAGCCATTTTCTGACTTCCGCGCCATTTTTCTTTTCTCTGATACATGCAAAATAAAAAACTTTACAGTTTAAATGTATATCCTACACCCCAAATAGTCGGAGAATATTTGGGATAAAAACTAAAGTTTAAAACGGTATCCTACACCCCAAATAGTCGGAGAATATTTGGGATAAAACTAAAGTTTAAAGCGGTATCCTACACCCCAAATAGTCTCTATATACTGAGGTTTATTAGTATTCATCTCGATCTTCTCACGGATCTTTTTTGATATGCACGGTCACAGTTGCGATATCTCCGATCGACTCCATATCCCAGATCTCACGGAAGAGTTCTTCCTTCGTGAACACATGGTTCGGGTGCTCTGCTAAGAATGTTAAAAGGTCAAATTCCTTGGTCGTAAACTGTTTTTCTTCCCCGTTGACCCAGACACGTCTTGCTGTCTTGTCGATACGGATGCCGCGGATCTCAATCACGTCGTTCTCTACTGCGTTGCTTCCGATCAGGCGCTCATAGCGGGCAAGGTGTGCCTTTACCCTCGCGACAAGCTCACTCGGTGAGAACGGCTTTGTGATGTAATCGTCCGCGCCAAGTCCCAGTCCCCTGATCTTATCGATATCGTCTTTTTGGCAGATACCATGAGGATCGGTGTATTTTTTTCCTCTCTGATCTGTTTGCAGATCTCAAAGCCGTCAATGCCCGGCAGCATCAGATCTAAAATGTACATATCAAAATCTTCGGAGAGCGCACGTTTTAATCCGACCACGCCGTCATTCTCAGTCTCCACCTCAAACCCGCTGAGTTCTAAATAATCTTTCTCCAGGTCTGCGATTGCAACCTCATCTTCAATAATCAAAACTTTACTCATTTGGTACCTCCTGATATTTACGAATTACAAAATACATGACCGTTCCGATGGACTCTTTGCTGGTCGCCCAGATCTTTCCACCATGGTCTTCTATGATCTTCTTTACAATGGACAGACCAATACCGCTGCCGCCGGTTGCCGAGTTGCGCGACGCATCCGCGCGGTAAAACCGGTCGAAAATATATGGCAGATCTCTTGCGGAAATACCTCTTCCGTTGTCCTCGATCTCCACCTGAATAAAGTCACCGACATCCTTGATGCGGATATTGATAAATCCCTGCTGTTTATCCAGATACTTGATGGAATTGCCGATAATATTGTGGATCACACGACGAAGCTGCTCCGGATCTGCTATGATCAAAACATTTTCGTCCACATAATTAAAGTAGGCAAGCCTGATATTTTTTGTTTCAAGATCAAGTCCGATCTCTTCTACGCAATCATTAAAATATTCCGATACATTGATCTTTGCGAAATTGTAAGGGATACGGTTCGTATCAATTTTAGCATACAATGTCAACTCATTTAAAAGCGTATCCATCTCATTTGCCTTATTGTAGATCGTGCGGATATATTTATCCCGCTTCTCCGGTGTATCCGCCACGCCATCCATCAGTCCTTCCGCATACCCTTTTACTGCCGTGATCGGCGTCTTTAAATCATGTGCAATATTGCTGATGAGCGTCTTGTTTTCTTTTTCGCCCTCAATCTTTTCCTCCGCATTATCCTTTAAGCGCAGGCGCATCTCCTCAAACGATCTGCAGAGTTCCCCAATCTCATCCTTGCTGTCCGATTCCACTGAAAAATCAAGATTGCCGTCCTTGATATTCTGTGCCGCCGTCTGCAGTTTTTTGATCGGATTGATCATGCTGGTATACATCCAGATGGTCAGCATCGTCGCAGTCAGCACAAGGATCAGCAGGATCGAGATCAGCACATCAATGAGAAGTTTCTTTACCTCCGGAACTGTCTCCTCTAAGATCGTAACAATAAAGGCACTTCCGTCACTCCCATCCTGAAACTGGAAGTCGATCTGCTTGATCAGCACCTGTTCGTCACCATCAATGTAAGTGCCGGCGTCCTCATCTTTCACCGTATCCCCATACGACGGCAGCTGTGTCAGCAGCGAAATGCTTGCATCCTCACCGATATAAATTAACTCTTTATCCTTTCTCACGATCAGATAAGAACTCTTCTCCTCTAATGTCTGGTTGAGTTCATTTAAATATTCCTGATCCTCCAGCCGTGCCGGATCATTCTTCGCCGCATCTTTCAGTTCCTTGAAACATTCTTTCGTAAAACGGCTTAAAAGCTGCATAGAATTGGAAAAATAGCTGTAATTATTTTCCTTGATTCCATAAGTCTGCTCAATCGCCTTCACCTGTATACGCTGAAAACTGAAAAGTGCCGCCATCATCAGCACGATCGGAACAAATATGATAATACAAAAAGAAATGATGATTTTTGATTTCAGTTTCATATTACATGTTCGCCTTTCCGGTTTCTGTTCCCACAAAAAAAGGTCATAAGGGTATTTTATGACCTTCATAAACATACCTTTATGACCTATTATAGCATGAAAAATTTCAAATCCCATTTAATTTATATAAAATTGTCTAAACTTTTTGTGAAGACAAATGAGTTTTGTATTTCAGATATCTCTTACAGATATTTTTTAATGTCTCAGCTTTATCAACTGCCTCCCACGGAAGGTCTAAGTCTGTACGTCCGAAATGGCCGTAAGCTGCTGTTCCACGGTAGATCGGTCTTCTTAAGTCAAGCATCTTGATGATTCCTGCCGGACGAAGGTCGAAGTTCTCACGAATGATCTCAACTAACTTCTCATCGGATAATTTACCTGTGCCGAAAGTATCTACCATAACGGATGTCGGCTGTGCTACACCGATCGCATAGGATAACTGGATCTCACATTTCTCTGCAAGTCCTGCTGCTACGATGTTCTTTGCAACGTAACGTGCTGCATATGCTGCAGAACGGTCAACCTTTGTACAGTCTTTTCCGGAGAAAGCTCCGCCGCCGTGACGTGCATATCCGCCGTAGGTGTCTACGATAATCTTACGTCCTGTTAAACCTGCATCACCGTGCGGTCCGCCGATTACGAAACGTCCGGTCGGATTGATGAAGAACTTGGTTTCTGCATCGATCATCTCTTTTGGAAGGATCGGATCGAAAACGTATTTTTTAATGTCTGCATGGATCTGCTCCTGTGTCACATCATCGTCATGCTGTGTTGATAATACAACTGCCTCAAGACGTACCGGTTTTCCAGCCTCATCGTACTCTACGGAAACCTGTGTCTTTCCGTCCGGTCTTAAGTAGGTCAGTGTGCCGTCTTTTCTTACTTTGGTTAACTGTAATGCCAGTTTGTGTGCCAAAGAGATCGGATATGGCATTAACTCCGGTGTCTCGTTGGTTGCATAACCAAACATCATACCCTGATCGCCTGCTCCGGTATCAAGATTATCTGTTAAGGCACCCTCTTTTGCCTCTAATGCCTTATCAACACCCATTGCAATATCCGGTGACTGCTGGTCAAGCGCTACCATAACTGCACAGGTATTTCCGTCAAATCCGGTTTTTGCATCGTTGTAACCGATCTCGTTGACTGTTTTACGAACGATTGCAGGAATATCTAACTGTGCTTTTGTAGTGATCTCACCGGTTACTAAAACAAAGCCTGTACAGCTTGCTGTTTCACATGCAACACGGCTCATTGGATCTTCTGCCATACATGCATCTAAGATTGCGTCAGAGATTGCATCGCAGACTTTGTCAGGATGTCCTTCTGTTACGGATTCGGATGTAAATAATCTTTTTTCCATTTTTATGCTCCTTTTTCTGATAGTGTTTTTCGTGTTCTTTGCGTAATTCTCCATTACACAAAAAAATCCACTTGCGAAAAACAAGTGGAAGTGATAGCTGTAAATCAATCATCAAATCCTCTTATTGTTCGAACATATATGTACTGTCAGGTACGATTCGCTCAGGTTGGCACCTTCCGTAGAGGGGTTGCCGTGACTTCACAGATCCTTTGTATCTCCATCACTCTGAATAAGAAAATTCTAAAAATATTAAGTTGAAAAACTCACAATGGCTAGCATACACCTGTTTTTCCCAAATGTCAAGGTGTATTTTCTTAACCTTTTACACAAACCCGATTGACTTTCAAATGTGAAAATTCTATACTATACTTAATTATGAACGTGACAGACGTACAAATGAAATGGGGTTTTTTATGAAGAAGGTAACAGTCAATAAACTTGAACCAGGCATGGTCACTGCCGAACAGATCCTGACAAAAAACGGACAGATGATCGTTGATAAGGGCGTCACACTTACAAGACCGCTTATCATGCGTCTTTCCTTTTATTGTGTTTTAGAAGTGGGTATTGAAGATCCGGATGAACCAAAAGATCCTGAAACACCGCATTTTATCCCGGCTTACTCCCAAAAAGTAAAAGCATCGAAAGAGTTTCAGACGTTCCAGTTTGATCATTCATTCGTACTGAACTCTTTAAAGTCCTCCATGGAGGGATATGTTTTTCACAATCAGCCGCTTGACACTGATGATCTTCTCGAACAGACAGTCAAACTGTTCAATTCCTGCAAGACATCACTGGAACTTTTTGATATGCTGCATAATATGCGCGCCTACGACGACAGCACTCACGCACATTCTTTAAATGTGGCTCTGATCTGCCGCCGTATCGGTAAATGGCTGAAAGTAGACGCCGCCACTTTAGACACTTTGACACTCTGCGGTCTTTGCATGATATCGGCAAATTAAAGATTCCGGATGAGATTTTAAACAAACCGGGCAAATATACCGACGAGGAATTTGATCTTGTCAAAAGGCATACAAAATTCGGCTACGAATTATTGAAGCCTTTAAATATTGATCCACATATCAAAAAAGCTGCCCTGCTCCACCATGAGCGCTGTGACGGATCCGGTTATCCGCTGAAAGCAACCCAGAAAGACTTAGATGACTTCTCGATGGTTGTTGCAATCGCCGATGTTTACGATGCCATGACTGCCGCGCGTTCTTACCGCGCTCCTCTTTGTCCTTTCCAGGTCATTGAACGATTTGAGCAGGAAGGTCTTCAGAAATACAAACCAAAATTTATCCTTACCTTTTTGCAGCATATCGCATCCACTTATCAGAACAACCGTGTTCTTTTAAGCAATGGACAGAGTGCCAATATTGTGATGTTAAACCAGCAGCATCTCGCAAGACCGATCGTACAGTTAAACGACAACTCCTGTATTGATCTCTCTACACGTCTTGATCTGCATATTCAGAGTATTCTGTAAGTAAAAAAGAAGCACCGCAGAGGTTCTGCGGAGAACGATCACAGTTTCTGATCGTTCTCCAGCAGATTTGCCTCTTCGAGTGCTTCTTTTGCTTCTTCTTCCGTTTCTTCCGGTGTACCATTCTCTACCGGTATCTTTCCAATGTACATAAACAGGCGTGCCACAATCAGTGGTACAAATCCTATAAAAGCACCATATGCCCCATATGTATAGACGGATACGCAGCCAATGCATGCACCAACAAAAAAAGAGAGTACCGTCATCGTATACATGATTCCTTTTCTCCGGAATTCCGGATCTTTTGTCAATACAAACTGTGTCCATGCGAGCAGCGACTGTTTAAAATTATTCGTAGTAAAAATGCTTGCACTGTTATACCCGATGCGCCGGAATAACTGCCCCACTGAAATGCCGAACAGAAAAATATCGGGTAAAGGCTCACAACCGCAGACATCCCCTCCGGCATCATCGCTGTTACGGTGAGTCCCGCTGCGTCTACCCAGAGCACCAGCTTTCGCATATCCAGTTTCGTAAAATTCGTCAACAGATAAGAAATCACGATCGCACTTCCGAAAATAAGAAATGCTAAAAATCGTATCCCCACTTCTGCAAAATTTTTTCCGGTGAGTGCCGCCGCCATCTCCATGACATTTCCGGTCTGTGCGGAACCAAAATTCCTGCATGCAGCAATATCGCATAGGTTCCCAGAAATCCTCCAACCAGTGTAAGATTCCAGTGAAGGATCATATCAAGTTCTTTTTGAAATATTCTTCTCATCGTTCTCCCTCTTCCCTTAAAACGCTATCATCATGAATGTCTGCGCGCAAAAACTGCCATGGTAAAAGACGTCTCCCATACCCGGAAACGCCCTCTCCATGGCAGCTTCTACATCGTAGTCCCTGCATAACAGCTCTTGTTTAGCAGCCTCTACATAATAGTCCCTGCATAGCAGCTCCTGCATGACAGTTTTCCCTGCCATGTTTTCAACTGCTATGACACTTTCAGTGTAAACTTCTGTATCTCTTTCTCTGTGCTTACTTTCTCGATCACAGCCCCCAGTGATGCGAGTTTCTTTTCAAATTCTTCATATCCACGTTCAATATAGTAGATATCGTCTACCACCGTGATGCCTTCCGCCGCAAGTCCCGCGATCACAAGAGCCGCTCCGGCACGCAGATCCGGTGCATTGACACGGGCTCCGGTATAATTCTCAATACCACCGATGATCGCTATATTGCTCTCTACTTTAAAGTTGGCACCCATGCGCGCCAGCTCACCGACATATTTAAAACGGTTTCAAAAATACTCTCCGTAACGGTGCTCGTACCCTCCGAAATACCTAACACAACCGCAATCTGTGGCTGCATATCTGTCGGAAATCCCGGATACGGGAGCGTCGTAACCTGTGTGTGATGCAGTGGTTTGAGGATACCACACGCACCGCATCATCAAACTCTTCCACCTCACATCCGATCTCAAGCAGCTTCGCACTGATTGCCTCTAAATGCTTCGGGATGACATTCTTTACGGTGACATCTCCCTTTGTCGCTGCTGCAGCAAGCATAAATGTTCCGGCTTCGATCTGATCCGGGATGATAGAATATTCTGTCTTGTGCAGTTTTTCAACACCAACAATCCGGATCACATCCGTACCGGCGCCTCTGATATTTGCACCCATGCTGTTTAAAAAATTGGCTGCATCAACAACGTGAGGCTCTTTTGCCGCATTCTCCAGCGTTGTCTTACCCTCTGCCATGCTGCTGCCATCATAATGTTGATCGTTGCACCGACAGATACCTTATCCAGATAAATATGTGTACCTTTCAGCTGCTTTGCATCTGCAACCACCAGACCATGGCGGATATCTACCGTCGCACCAAGTGCCCGGAATCCTTTCAGGTGAAGATCAAACGGACGGCTTCCGATATCACATCCACCCGGAAGAGCTACCTCCGCATGTTTATATTTTCCAAGGAGTGCTCCCAGCAGATAATAGGATGCTCTGATCTTACGGATATATTCATTGTCCACAACCAGATTGTGAATAAATGATCCGTTCATCTTTACTGTATGCGCATCCAGTCTGTCTACCTTCGCACCAATATCACTGATTGCATTTAACAGCACATTGATATCTCTGACATTTGGTAAATTTTCTATTGTAACGGTCTCATCCGTCATAACCGCCGCAGAAATAATGGCAAGCGCAGCATTTTTTGCTCCGCCGATCTCCACTTCTCCGACTAACGGATTGCCTCCTTTAATGACATATTGTTCCATACCACACCTCTATGAACCTTTTCATACAAACACATAATTATAGTTGCTATTATGTGCTTTTGTCAAGAATTATATCACAGTTTCAATTTTGTTGTAAATATGCAGATATTCCCAAAAATGCCCTTCATTTCCGCACACTTCCGTTCAACTTTTATCAGTTACTGATGTACTTCAACGGATTGACTGCAGCCCCTCCGATATAGATTTCAAAATGCACATGTGGTCCTGTGGAACGTCCGGTACTTCCGCTCAGTGCGATCGGTTCCCCCTGCTCCACCTTCTGGCCGACTTTCACCAGCAGCTTGCTGTTATGTGCATACCGCGTCAGTCTTCCGTCCGCGTGGCTGATCACCACATTATTGCCGTATCCACCGTTATAAGATGCCTGGATCACAGTTCCCGCACAGGATGCGTACACGGTTGTTCCAATCGGGCATGCCCAGTCCACACCTTTATGCATTCTTCCCCAGCGTCTTCCAAATCCTGATGTAAACCTTCCACCGGCAAGCGGCTTAATGTATGTCGGCGGCACGATCGTTCCACGCTCACAACTGCTGCCTTCGCTGCCGTCATGATCTTCTGGTGCGCTAACTCTCTGCTCACTTCAGCACCGTTTTCATATACAACAATATCGTTTCTCTCACGATGACCTGCCACGCCCTCTTCTAAAACTTCCTCCTGATTGGTATACCAGGAATCATTTTCCTTAATGACAGGTTCCTCCTCATAATCTTCCTCGTAAACTTCTCCCACAGTCAGCCTGATCTTTAAATCCGGTTCCGGAACCGCAATGATAAGCTCCTGTCCTTCCCGCAGTGAGTCTGCATTCTCAAGTCCGTTCAATGCCATAATATCTGCCACTTTTGTATCATGGTCAAGTGCGATCACAGAGAGACAGTCACCACTCTCTACTACATATATTTTATTCGATTCTTTCTCTTTTGTTACTTCAGCAGCGGCATCATCCGCAGTGGTAAACACATCTGACTGCACATAATTTTCATAGACCTCAATATTTTCCACAAATGCCATATCAAGGACACCCGTTTCATAAAAATCTGCTGCATCCGATGTCACGGCATCTAAAAGCTGCGTTGCAGACTCTAAGGAAACGCCCGCAAGCGACGATGCCTGCATATCCTGCGTTTCTTTCTCCCCGGTTTCCGCCAGATCGTCTTCGTTTTCTGCCTTTTTCAGATCAGCCGTTAATATTCCACCGATCTGTCCCTCCAACGTCTGATATACAACAGTATAGGCATTGTCTTCATCCGTTTTTTTTCTGACCTGATTCAGAAATCTGACACTTCATCCAATGTCTTAAAATTTCCACGGTAGGAACCGATCGCAACCGTATAG
>ENA-OQJH01000667-OQJH01000667.1-human-gut-metagenome-genome-assembly--contig:-NODE-667-length-17381-cov-1.330010_pt1 | contig 17381 bp, 22 predicted proteins | sample MGYA00242597_ERZ504763 | MGnify/ENA primary metagenome ERZ504763 (study PRJEB26092, sample SAMD00036359) | human gut metagenome | host: Homo sapiens | study: EMG produced TPA metagenomics assembly of... | reverse complement strand
ATTCACCATATCTCTGTTTTTCTATCTTTGCTTTGATTAAAAAGATAAAACGATGGAAATACTATATATAAAAGGAGATGCCACAGCACCGATTGGTTCAGGTGTCAAAGTGATTACTCATATTTGCAACGATATCGGAGGATGGGGAAAAGGGTTTGTACTGGCACTTCTAAAAAATGGAAAATGCCGGAAGAAGCCTATCGCCAGTGGTACAAATCACAGGAAGAATTTACTTTGGGAGCTGTACAGTTTGTAAATGTTGAAAATGAGTTATATGTCGCCAATATGATAGGACAACATGGCATTTATAAAGACAGTAAAGGACTCCCTCCCATCCGTTATGACGCTGTTCGGCAATGTTTGAAGGAGGTAGCCCTGTTTGCAATTGACCACAAGGCAAGTGTACATATGCCCCGTATTGGCTGTGGACTGGCAGGTGGCAAGTGGGAACTTATGGAGCAAATCATAAAAGAAGAGCTTATCACCAAAGAAATAGCTGTAACCGTATATGATTTATAAATAAAATCAGAGCTATTTGGTGAATAACCCGCTTTTCTTATGAAACACTTGACAAACGGCTTTTAAATGTTGTTATCTTTGAGGAAAAGAAACATAAAAAGAATGAGTTTTATTAAAAAATAGATACATAACACACACATAAACTGATATCTCTTTATATCAGAGCAACCATGATATGGGGCAATAGTCGGATGATTATTGCCCCATTTTGTTTATATTTTCGCTTAATTCATTTTATATTTTCTTCCAAAACTCAAAAAATAGTTTTAATAAACTCGAATACCGTTCTAATAAACGTGCAAAAAGTTTATTAGAAACTGAAACTGCGTTTATTAACAACGGAAATAATAAATGTAAGATAATAGACCTCTCTTTCAGATGAAGAAACTATCAATATTACGGGCTCTTCTATTGATAATATAACATACAGTTCTATTATTTCATCCACACAATCGGATAACCTAAATCTCTTTTGATAGCTTCCATTACTCTTTCACCAACCGGTTATATCCATCTCCATCACAAAGCAAATACTAAAATGTCTTTTTCAGATATACCATATCCACCAGTTGCTTGCCGTCTTCGTACATAGGATGGTCGTAATTGTCGGTAAAGAAATTCTTTAGCCGATGGGAAATGGTGAAGCCACAATGTTCGTAGAAAGAAAGCGTAGAAGGTACATCGCCTGTACCGACCAGCAATTCTGAGCATTTCCCCCGATAATGATCAAATAAAAATTGAATCAAGCGTTTTCCATAATCCCTGCCGCTGGAAAAAGAGATCGTAGCTATGTTCTTGATTTCATAAATTCCTTCCCTTCACGGGTTACGACACAGCACGCTTTCAATCCGTTATCATACAAGACAAACATATCGCCACGTTCCAGATAGCGGTCGATCATACTCTCCTGTTCATCAGCCAAAAGCAACAGTTCCAAGAACTCTTTTTTATCCGAAATTACTTTTTTTTTATCTCCATATTTAAAACTTTGAACCTTTCATCAGTATCTTGCAAAGGTATAAAAATTCACCTGATAAACAATTTCCCGAAAGTATATCTTGAAAAACCGGCTCAGCAATCTCGCACTATCAATACAAACGCTGAACTTTAAGGGCATATTCTTGTTAACTTGTCACTATCGTGACTGATAGTTCTGTGACAGAATTCCGAACAGGTTGCATCTCACAGATGAATAACCAATAATAAACCTATAACTAAAAATCGAAATTATGTGTACGAGAGTCGTTTATTCAGGAAGCAATGGTATGGTAGCAACCGGTCGTTCTATGGACTGGAAACAGATATGCACAGCAACCTTTGGGTGTTTCCCAGAGGGATGAAACGGAACGGAGAAACCGGAGAGAACTCGCTGGAATGGACTTCCAGATACGGTAGCGTAGTGACTTCCGCTTTCGAGATCGCCAGTACGGACGGTATGAATGAGAAAGGATTGGTCGCCAATCTGCTTTGGTTGCCCGAAACCGAATACCCCGTAAGAGATAAGAATAAACCGGGACTTGCCATTACAGCCTGGGTGCAATATATGCTGGACAATTTTGCCACCGTAGAAGAAGCCGTAGCATACATTGACGAAGATACCTTTCAGGTCGTTTCGGATATGATGCCAGACGGTTCCCGGTTGGCTACTTTACATTTATCTATTTCGGATGCTACAGGTGACTGTGCCATTTTTGAATATATCGGTGGGAAACTCACGGTATATCACAGTAAGGAATACAAGGTTATGACCAACTCTCCTACTTACAACAAGCAACTGGCACTGAGCGAATACTGGAAATCGATAGGAGACTGAGCTTTCTGCCCGGTACGAATCGCGCTGCCGACCGCTTTGCCAGAGCCAGCTTCTACATCAACGCATTGCCCGAGACCGATGATGAAAGAATAGCTGTTGCCAGTGTATTCAGTGTTGTACGCAATGCTTCTGTTCCTTACGGGATATCCACTCCCGAAAGTCCCGAGATTTCCACTACGCAATGGAGAACCGTTTCGGAGAGCAAGAACCTGAGATACTTTTTCGAATCAAGTCTGACTCCGAATACCTTTTGGGTAAATCTGAAAGATTTCGATTTATCGGAAGGGGCTCCGGTGTTCAAACTGTCTATTGCCAATGGAGAGATGTATCATGGAAATACAGCCAAGAATTTTAAAACAGCGCTGCCTTTCAAATTTATGGGCGTAAAGGGATAAATTGATAGCAGCTTGCTGCATCACATATATCAGAGAAGTATTTTCTCCACGTCTTCGGGAACATATACTGTTCCCGAAACTCCTGAGCAGCTTCTTCCGTATAATACAACAAAATATTTCCGAATACTATTCACGCACCACACCACTGACTTCCATTTCAAGGAAGTAGTCATTCTCCAATTTAAAGGTGTACTAAAGAATCAAACAATCATCCAAATCAATAGAAAAATAATACAATGCACTTGTTTTCTCTTATTATTATCGTTTACTTTGTTGGCAAAAAATTAATTAACGAGCCATGAAAAACCTACTATTAGCAGCCATGCTTTTCTGCACAAACATAGCCATCGCACAAGGTACTATAGAAGATACCGTCGTGCTTACTCAGCAGGAGAAAAATTCAGTGCAAACAAAGTATTCTATTCCAATGTCAATCCGGAGTGGATTGGTAAAACGCATTATTTCTGGTATGTACGAAATACTCCCGACGGACGTATCTATGTATTAGTGGATGCCGACACTCAAAACAGAAAAGACTTGTTTGACCACAAACTCGTGGCAGCAGCTTTAAGTGAGGCATCGGGACGCAAAATAGAAGCCACTTCTCTTTATCTGGATCGTCTGTCTGTCAACAACGGACTGGATACGCTACATTTCGTTTTCAACAATCATCGCTGGATGTATGTCATCGACAAAAATCAGCTGACAGATGAAGGTGCTCTGCCCACTCCACGCAAACAACGCCACTGGATGGAAACAGATGATGAAAAGACGGCTGCTCCCGTCACCTCTCCTGACAAGAAATATACAGCATTCATTAAGAATCATAATATATATGTAAAAGAAACAGCTACCGGAAAAGAAAAACAGCTAAGTCTGGACGGTACTTTGGGAAATTATTACTCAGCCTATATCCGCTGGTCTCCCGACAGCAAAAAAGTCGCTTCCTGCAAGATTCGTCCGGTAGAAAAACGCTATGTATATTATGTGGAATCCTCCCCAAGCGATCAGCTTCAACCCAAACTCCACAAACAAGAGTATGCCAAACCGGGCGATGAACTTCCGTTTAAGATACCCTGCATATACGATGTGGAAACAGGACACAGTGTGATTCCATCGACAGATTTATTCTCTCAACAATATTACATTACGGCCCCCGAATGGAACAGCGACAGTCAAGCCATCACTTTCGAATACAATCAGCGCGGACATCAGGTCTACCGGGTATTGGAATTTTCTGCCGCAACAGGAAAGGTACGCCCGTTAATAGAAGAGACAAGCGACAAATACGTTAATTATTCCCGTCGTTTCCGACATGATTTACAAAATGGAAAACGAATGATATGGATGAGTGAACGTGACAACTGGAATCACCTGTATATGTATGACCGTACTACAGCCCAGCCTATTCGTCAGATAACCAAAGGCGAATGGTACGTACGTGATATCCTCCGGGTAGATGAAACCAACCAACTTATTTATTTCTCGGCAAATGGCGTACAAGCTAAAGAAGATCCCTACCTGATCCGTTATTATCGTATCGGCTTCGACGGTAAGAATCTCACTTGTCTCACTCCGACAGAAGGAATGCATAATGCATGGTTCTCAAAAGATATGCAATATTTAGTTGATGTATATTCTATGGTAGACAAAGCTCCTGTAGCCGTACTCCGGGATGCCAAAAACGGAAAAGTCATCATGCCACTTGAAACGGCTGATATCAGTCGTCTGGAAGCTGAAGGCTGGAAAGCTCCCGAAGTATTCACCGCCAAAGGTCGTGACGGAAAAACGGATATGTGGGGAATCATCATTCGTCCCAGCAATTTTGATCCTGACAAAAAATACCCCGTTTTGGAGTATATCTATCAAGGACCGGGTAATCAATACGTACCCAAAACCTTTATTCCTTATAACTACTTTATGAGTGGTATTGCCGAACTCGGTTTTATTGTTGTCATGGTAGATGGGATGGGAACTTCTTTCCGTTCACGCACTTTCGAAAACGTATGTTACAAGAATCTGAAAGATGCCGGATTGCCCGATCATATTGCCTGGATAAAATCCGCTGCCCAAAAGTACCCTTATATGGACATAGATCGTGTCGGAATTTATGGTTGTTCCGCAGGTGGACAGGAATCAATGACAGCAGTACTGTTTCATCCCGAATTTTATAAAGCAGCATATTCTGCCTGTGGCTGCCATGACAATCGTATGGATAAGATATGTGGAATGAACAATGGCTGGGTTATCCGGTTGGTGAACAATATAAAGAAGGATCGAATGTTGAGAATGCTCACTTACTCAGTCGCCCGTTAATGCTGGTAGTAGGTGAAATGGATGATAACGTAGATCCGGCTTCTACCATGCAGGTAGCAAATGCGTTGATCAAAGCCAATAAAGATTTTGAGTTAGTGGTTATTCCCGGTGCTCACCACACTATGGGAGAAGTTTCGGTGAACATAAACGCTACGACTTCTTCGTGCGCAATCTATTAAATACAACTCCGCCGAAATGGAATGAAATAAAATAGTGAATACTTTGTAGAACAGTATCCACTACTTTATTCATAATCCGGTCAGTTACTTTTTCTATGCTCCAGAATCGTATCCATATTTTCCAAAGCCCAGCCCACTAATCCTTCAATATGCGGAATCAAAGTTCCTCCTGTATCTGTCAGATAATACTCTACACGGGGAGGTACTTCCGCATATATTTTCCGTTCAATCAAACCGTCAGATTCGAGCGTACGAAGAGTAACAGTCAGCATCCGCTGTGAAATATCCTCTATCGTTTTATGAATATCGCTAAAACGCATCGTACCATTCGCATTCAAGTTATCAGTACCAGCATCGACCATTTGTCTCCCAAGCGGCTTATGACATCTCTTACAGGGCAATTCCCTGTCGGGTGAAAGTTTTTCATCTTTTTAACGTTTTGTATTATACTGAGTTTCAACAATAGTTACTTCCATGTAACTACCTTATTCTGAGGTTCGTTCTTGTATTTTTCAATTAAGGTAGATACATTTGCATCACAAAAGTAATAAACTTACTAAAATAACTATTGTTTCATTTAAATAATTATGATTATGGCAAAGAAAGTAGCAGTTTTAGCAGTGAATCCGGTAAATGGTTGTGGTTTATTCCAATACTTGGAAGCCTTTTTCGAAAATGGCATTTCCTATAAAGTATTTGCCGTATCGGATACGAAAGAGATCAAAACCAATTCAGGAATGGTCCTAATAGTAGATGATGTGATTGCTAATCTAAAAGGGCATGAAGAACGAATTTGATGCACTTGTATTCTCCTGTGGAGATGCAGTACCTGTATTCCAGCAGTATGCAAACCAGCCATACAATGTGGACTTGATGGAAGTCATCAAGACTTTCGGAGAAAAAGGAAAGATGATGATCGGACACTGTGCCGGTGCATGATGTTTGACTTTACAGGTATAACAAAAGGTAAAAAAAGTCGCTGTCCATCCGCTGGCCAAACCTGCCATTCAAAACGGAATTGCCACGGATGAAAAATCTGAGATAGATGCAACTTCTTTACTGCACAAGATGAGAATACGATCTGGACAATGTTGCCGAAAGTCATAGAAGCATTGAAATAATGCCGGAAAGTATAGAAAGGAATAAATCCACACACAAAAGAATTATTCATACAATTGAATAATAACTCATTCGTTCCTTTAAAACCAACGGCCCGTTCCTCGGTGTGCAACGGGTCCTTCCTTTAAAACCAACGAGCCGTTGGTTTTAAAGGAAAAACAGTCACCCATACAACATTCATAATCAACAATTTACGCATTCTGCTTTTAACAAGCAAATATTGCAGCTTCATTCATCAATAAAAACAGACAACAATAGGCTAATTATTGATAAAAACAAGTGCATCCTTTTTCGTACACCTACATATTTTTGGTTTACACATCCGCATAAGGTCGGATTCGAAATTCCTTGAACAATACATCTACTTTATTATTTTTTAATTGGATGCCATCGTTTTTCAGATTGTTTTTAGTACTTTTGCCCGTATCAAATCAATAAATAATATATCGAACACAAACATCATACTCTCATGAATATGAAAAATATGTGCTAGCATTTTTTCTATGTTTCATATCTATTACTCCTATTTTAGCACAAAGAGACCACATAGATATTTCAAACTATATTTTATGCATCAATTCCTATGCAGAATCTTCTCCTTGGAGTAACAGGATGATTTCAACCGTATCGGAGTACGTTCAAAAGAACCCAAAACTGGCATTATATGCGGAACATATGAATACTTTAATGATCGATAACGATACGATTTTAGGAGAATTCAAGAATATGATCTCTCAGAAATACGAGCATCATCGCCCACGGCTGCTAATATTATTGGGAAACCCTTCTCTATTACTACGTGATGAATATAGAGAGCTTTGGGGAGACATTCCTATTGTACTCTGTTCGGAAGAAAAGTTTATAGGTCCTAAAGACACCTACATCTACAAACAACCAGTTACACAAGCGGAGCGTGTTCCGATCTCCCAACTTGCCGATCCCTACAATCTGGTACTTTTATATTCAAACCTTTATTTACGGGAAAATATCCAACTGATTTCTCACATAATCCCTGATATGAAGAAATTCATATTTATCGGTGACGAGCGAGAAGTCAATCAGACCAATAATCAGGAAATACAGACAAAGTTAAAAACCATAAATCCTAATATTGAATACCAGTACATCACGCCACAAAAAATGACAACGAACCAATTATTGGATTCATTGTATCATGTTGATCCGAATACAACCGGAATTTTATTTGCTTCCTGGTTCTACAAAACGACATTTGCAGGTAATACTTCATTGGTTACCAATGCTCACAAACTTATCGTAACAACTACAGCTCCAATTTTCACCCTTAATATGGCTGATATAACAGAAGAAAACGGTGGCATGATAGGTGGTTATACTTATGACCAAAAACACTATAACCAGCAATTAATTCATACCATTCAGAAATACTTACAGGAAAGCCGGCTAGAGAAATTCCCTTTTATATGCCATCAGATGGCGCACCTATTATCAACTATACGATATTACTCCGTAAAGGATTCTCTCCTTCCATGTGTCCTCCAAACACACATTTTCTGAATAAACCGCTTGGATTCTGGAAACAGAACAAATATTTCATTATGGGTACCTTGTCTTTTATGATATTACTGGCAATCGTATTCTTTTATCGTATCCATAGCCTTGAATAGCATCAAAAAGCACAGCAAAAAGAAATTGACGCAATGACAAATTATAAGAATCTGGTTAATAACATGCCCATTCTCTATATGCAGGAAGAAGTGCTTGCTGATAAAATGGCATTCCCGTAGAACTGATTTACCGCAATGTGAATGCGCATTTGAGAAAAACTTTTTCCGCAAAGAAGAAGTTGTCGGGAAAAAAGCGAGTGAAATATTTCCAGAATCAATGCCGGACTTCCTGCACTTCACTCAAATAGCCTTATCAGAAAATAAAGTAATAACATTCCCCTACTATTTCAAAAAAATAGATACCTTCTACGATATAGTACTTAAAGCAAACCGGCAAAATAATATGATTGATGTATTTTGCCTGAACAGCACAGAGCTCCATAAGGCACAACAAAAGCTAAGTACTATCAACAACAAACTCGCCATGTCACTTGACGTAGCTAATATCGTGCCATGGAAATGGGATTTGCGAAGTAAAACAATTTTATGCGACATCAACAAACCGATAGAACTTAGCACACAAGGAAAAGACGTTGCCGAAGAACAACTGGCAGTACCCGACTATCACTATTTTTCCAAGATATTTAAGGAAGACCGGAAACGGGTAGAACAGGCTTATCAGAACTTAATAGACGGTCATTCGGAAAAAGTAAAGAAGAATATCGCGTAGTCAGCACACAAAAGGATTCATAGGATAGAATGGGTGGAAGCCCAAGCAGCCGTTGAAACGCGGGATGAGAATGGCAAACCATTGACTCTTGTTGGCTCCTCACTCGTTATCACTGAACGAAAAAAATGGAGATGGAACTGATTAATGCCAAAAACCGTGCCGAAGAGTCCAATCGGCTGAAGTCTGCTTTCCTTGCCAACATGAGTCATGAAATTCGTACTCCTCTAAATGCTATCGTCGGTTTCTCCGGTATATTGGCATCCACCGAAGAAGAAGAGGAAAAACAAGAATATGTCAGTATCATTGAAAACAATAATACGTTATTATTGCAGCTCATCAGTGATATTCTTGATTTGTCAAAAATAGAAGCAGGAACATTGGACCTGCACTATTCCAATGTTGAAATCAATGATTTAATGAAAGACCTGGAAAACATGTGTCAACTGAAACTTAAATCGGATGCTGTCAAACTGGAATTCGTAGCTCCTGAAGAACCATGTTTCGCACATATAGAAAAGAACAGGTTATCTCAGTTAATTATTAACCTGGTGACGAATGCCATAAAATTCACCATTCAAGGTAGTATCCGATTTGGATACAAACGTCAGAACAATGAATTATATTTCTATGTGGCTGATACAGGTTGCGGCATTCCTCAAGATAAGCAAAAAGTATTTTTGGACGTTTCGTCAAATTAAATTCATTTGCACAAGGTACGGGTTTAGGACTCTCAATCTGCCAGACACTTGTCGAACACATGGGAGGTAAAATCGGGGTAGAATCAGAAGAAGGAAACGGCTCTACATTCTGGTTCACTTTGCCTTACAAGCAAGCAGAGACTGTTAAGAAGAGCCTTCCAAAGGACATACAACCTATTGCCATAGAAAAGGATAAGCTGGTAATTTTGATTGCTGAAGATAATGAAAGCAATTATAAGTTGTTCGAATCTATTCTAAAATATGATTATCATCTGCTTCATGCCTGGGATGGTCAGGAAGCTGTAAACATGTTCAAGGAGCATAATCCACAAATTATATTAATGGATATCAATATGCCTGTCCTGGATGGATATGAAGCAACCAAAGAAATCCGCAAGTACTCTGCCAAAGTACCGATTATCGCCATTACGGCTTTTGCATATGCTTCAGACGAGCAACGGGTGATGGAAAGTGGTTTTGACGGGTATATGCCGAAACCTATCAATGCCCGTCAGTTGAAGGCGCAACTGACAGATATCATGCAAAAACGTATTGTATTGCTATAGGGGAAATCAATTCCCTTTTGGAAGATAACAAAACAGCTAATAATTCAGCCACATTCTGAATGAAGCCATCTTGTCTTTACTTATCATTATCTTATCTTTGAAAGGTGGTTGTACATGAACGATTGCCTTTCCTAAGAAATAGGATTCAATACGCTGAATGGCATCAATACAGACTAATGTCTGACGATTCGTCCGGAAAAAGTGATCCGGATCGAGTTGTTCACTCAATCGGTCTAGTGCCAGATCAATGAGATACTCACGATTCTTATGGGTTACGGCAAAGGTGAGCTTATTTTCCGAATAAAAGTAAGCGATATCACTCACCTGTAAGGTGAATAGTTTCTCGCCACTAGAAATAAGGAAACGAGTACGATACTTTTTCTGCACAGAGACAGAGGTCTCCTGCGCAGCAGAAAGTTGCTGCAATATTTCCAGCATCCGGCTTTCCTGATTGAAATCATGGATGTAGTTCTTTGTCAATCCTTCAAAACGTTGAATGGTCTGCATCAGGCGGTCTTCATGAATCGGCTTCAAAAGATAGTCAATGCTATTCACTGAGAAAGCACGCACAGCATATTCGTCATAAGCAGTAGTAAATACAATCATACTCTCCGGATGCGCCTGTTCTATAAAAAGAAAAGAATTGCCATCCGTTAGCTGAATATCCAGAAACAGGATATCCGGATGAAGATGCTGCCCGAACCACTCTACTGCCTCTTCAATATTACCGGGCAATAACTGTACCTCCCAATCGGACGAAGAGACAATAACGTATCCCTCAGCAGACGGCTGCCGGAATTTCATCTTCTATGATGGCTGCTTTTATCTTATTCATAGAGCAAAGGTATTTTTACGGTAAACTCTTTCCGGTCATTTTCTACCACAATGTCACGGTTGCACAACAGCATATATCGGGCAGAAAGGTTCTTAAGTCCCATTCCGGAAGTTATCACTGTTTTTTTAGTTTGTATCCGGTTTCTGACAATCAGTTCCCGTTCCTTTTCCATATAAAAAAGTTCGATAGTTATCGGCTTTCCCGTATGAATGACATTATGTTTGATTACATTCTCCGCTAACAATTGAATAGTAAGCGGAGGCAACTGAGCCTCCATACAAGTCTTCGGAATACGGTTGTCAATATGAATGCAATCGCCCAAACGAACCCTATGCAGAAAAATATAAGAATTCAGAAAATCCAGTTCCTCCCGCAATGTTGTCAACCTTTGATTCTGACACTGAAGAATATAGCGATACACATCCGAAAGATGCTGGGTGAACAATTCCGCATTAGCCGGATTGTAGCGAATCTCAGAAATCAAGGTATTCAGACTGTTAAACAAGAAATGAGGATTCAACTGATTCTGTAGAGCTGTATAGCGTGCCGTATTATTCTCTTTTGCAAGGCAGCCGCTTTCTGTTGTAATCTTAACGTATTACGCATGGAACGATTGGCCAGCAACAATCCAAGGATGACGAGCTCTACCAGCCATACAGTTATAAGAATCCGCCAGCCTCCGTTGGGAAACGTAAACGGATAAGAAGCTCCTGCCAACAACTTGGCAGTTACCATTAAACCGTAGTTCAGCAAAAGAAACATCCCCATTACGATAATATAGACTGAAACCAGCTTCCAACGCCGATGCAGATTCAACGCATACTGATTATCAATCCATGAATCAGCCTGATGGTAGTATATCCCAGCACATTAAAAGCCAGTATGAAGAACCCCAGTGTACTGACTGAATGTAGCATATCGGCAACCCGATCAGAGAAGGTTGCATAATTTATCAGTAACAGGAAAGAGAATATACCCAATCCTGAAAACAGCGCTATATACAATAAGGTGTTCAACTTTACATTCATACAGTTGGCTCTTTTCATACAAAGTTAGTGCTTTTTATCGACAATCATATCCGTGGAGCGCTTTTATTAACTCCGAATAGTGTCCTTGTGCCGCAGCTTTGGCTTGTACATAATTCACCTGCGATGTCTGCCGATAGGTTTGCGCGTCAATCACTTCCACCACTGACACTTTTCCTTCATTATAACGTTCTATTGCTTTCGCTTCATTCTCTTCTGCCTTCGCCAGTGAACTTTCGCTCAAACGAACCCGTTCCATTGCTTGTGACAGGGCTTTACGTGCCACACCTATTTCCAGTTCAACCTGATCCATCACTTTATTCAGATTATCTTCTGCCATACCTACCCGAAAAGAAGAAGCACGTTTCTCACTTTTACGCTTTCCCCATTCAAAAATAGGTACAGAGACCTTTGCATAAACAGCATAATTGGGATCCAGATCTTTCTTGAAATTATATCCGGGAGAAGAGTAACTCCCGTCTATTCCCACATAAAACTGAGGTTTGAACTGCGAATCATTCAACTTTTTCGTACTCTCGGCCATACGAATCCGGTCATAAGCCATCTGAATTTCAGGACGTGCCATACCGGTAGACAACCATGTAGAATCATCGACAACCACCACCGGTATCTGTGAATCCAGTTCCGTATGATGTTCCAGCCGGACACCAATCATAGAATTCAATGCCATCCGCCCTGTTTCAAAATTACTTTGTGCCTGGAGCAACTGGTACTCCGCTTCGTTCAGTTTTACTTCCGCCATCAGTAAATCCTGCGGATCAACCAGCCCCACCTCTACCCTTTCTTTAATTGTTTTAACCAAAGCGGCTATTGAGTTACGAAAATCTTCGGCAACAGTCACAATCTCCTGCCGGGCTACGGCACTCCAGTATTGAATATCCGTTTGATAGCAAACAGCATCATTCAATGCCTTTGCCTGATTGGCGGCAAATGATTGCTGATGTTGTGCCATACGGATGGATTCCAGTACTCGTCCGCCTGTATAGACCGGTTGCAGAATGGAAAGAGAACCACCATAGTTCAGTTGTTTCCCTTCCACTGTTCTTGATAATCCTAAAGAAGGGACATCCAGAGTCAATTCCAACGGATTCTCCGTATACTGAAAGTTGGCTGTTCCGGAAAGTTTCGGTTTCAAATCTGCCCGTGCCGATTTTTCCACTTCCATACTGGCAGCTATATTCTTCTCAGCCGCTTTCAAGTCGTGATTGTAATCCAATGCCATAGTCCGGTACTTTTCAAGAAGAGGACTTTGCTGGGCTAAAGCAGACAAAGACCCTAAAGCAAAACCACATAACAACAAGCTATATATCCTTATTTTCATCTTTATTTTCCTTTTACTTTATAAAACATTGAATATAATGCAGGCGTGACAAACAAGGTCAATCCCGTGGCAAACGTCAGTCCGAAAATAATAGTCGCAGCCATTCCGCCGAAAGCGACATCAAACAATAGCGGGACCATACCGAAGATGGTAGTGGTTGCCGCCATCAATACCGGACGGGTTCGGGAAACCGTAGCCTCAACAATAGAGGTATACAGATCAATTCCACTACGATGCTGCACATTGATTTCATCAATCAGTACAATCACATTCTTGATGATCATTCAAGCAACCCCAGCCAACCGGCTATCGGAAAGAAACCGAAGTCAAAGCCGGTCAAGAGCATCCCCACCGCAATACCTATCAAAGACAAAGGCAGGACACAAAGAATGATGACCGGTTCACGGAAATTACCGAACAGCCTACCAGGATAACCACTAATGCAAGGAATGCCAACGGGAAATATTTAGCAATGGCCTGCATCGCCTCACCCTGATCTTTATACTGGGCATCCCAAAAGAAAGTATATCCTTCGGGAAGCTGGATGTTCTCTATTTCTTTCCGGATTTCTCCATGTACTTCCGCCATCGTATGCCCCGGTTTCACGCCACACATTGCAGCCATTGACAACTGACGGTTATAAGTTCTCACCTGTGGAAACTCCCAGGTTGTCTCTATCCGTTCCGTTACCTGTGAAAGCGGAGCCGACCTTTCTCCATTCCATATCGAAAAGTCTCCCAAAGAATGGGCGTCCGTTATATCCACATTACCCGATTTCAAAAGAACGGGAACTTTTTTCTCATTATCCCGATAGACACCGACAGGCAAACCATCATTAATCGATTTCACCGATTCCATCATCGAAGCTTTTGTAATCCCTAATGCTCCGGCCTTCACCGGATCATATACCGGACGGATAACCATCGACATATTCCCCCATTCGTTCCGGGCATCCGAAACCTTTAGGATTTTGTCGCATAATCTCAATGGCCTGCCCTACCAAAGAATCAAGTACAGCAGGGTCCGGTCCGAGGAAACGAGCCTCGATCACCGCTTCCGTCAACGGGCTCAACTCGAATTTATTTACTTTAATCAACGGTTCGGGAAACCTCAACGAAACAGAATCCTGCAAACGGGCATGCAGCTGACGGGAAAGTTTCGAAGTTTTGCATTTCATCAAATTTGTGCATAGTTGGATTGAGGTCCAAAGGAAACGTTTGACAAGTAATAACGCGGCGGAGTCCGTCCTATATAAGTAGATACCATTTCCGTTTCTTCCTGTCCGCGGATATACTCCGCCATATCCATCACCATCTTATCTGTTTCTTCAATCCGTGTCCCTTCGGGCAACCACATATCCAATGTAAAATACTGCTTATCCAATGCGGGAACAAAGACCTTAGGAATGAACTTGAAACTCCATGCCGACAATACCAGCATAATGACCATACACCCAATCGTTGCATATCGGTGACGAATCACCCACCTCAATGCAGAACGAAATTTATCGTAATACTTGCCTGCAAAAAGAGCAGCCTTAAGTTCGTTGGGTCTTGGCCGACGGACAAACTCCTGAATAAAGAAAGGAGTCTGCGTCAGCGCAAAGACCCAACTGAACATCAGCGAAACGCCGATAACTACAACTAAGGATGACAGTAACTCGCCGGTAATATGCGGCGAATAATATATAGGTAAAAAAGTTAGAATCGCAATGACTGTCGCCGCCAATAAGGGCAACGAAGTTGAAGAACAGGCCCGCAATATGGCTACCCGTTTCCGCATTCCCCGCTGCATATTGACCAATGCCGAATCGGAGACCACAATGGCATTATCTACCAACATTCCCATAGCAATGATAATGGCAGCAAGTGACATACGTTGCAAGGCAATTCCTTGTGAAAGCATCACAATCAAGGTCGCAAAGATGGAAAACACCAATCCGCTGCCAATCAGAATACCATTCTTAAATCCAATAAAAAACAACAGAATAGCCACTACCGTTACCACAGATATGATCAGGTTCAGAATAAATCCTTGATTGGCCACTGCCGATTCATAACCCTGATCATAAATCGTCTGCAACTCAAAACCTTCGGGCATGGTCTCTGCAAAATGGTCAATCTCCTGTTTACTGCCTCTGCCATATCGACAACATTTCCTGTGGGTATCGTAGAAATAGCAATACCTACCGCAGGTTTCCCGTCAATCCGCATTTTATTACTTGGAGGCGTCTGATAACTCTCCTCAATCTCTGCAATATCAGCCAGCCGGAAATGCTCTCCTGTACGTGATACAATAGTCATATTCCGGATGTCATCCAGAGAATAAAAATTACCGGTAGATTCAATTCGTATCCTGTTCACGCAGGCATCAATTCCTCCGGCATCCACTACCCTGTTCTGTGCATCGAAGGCACGTGAAATATCCGTAGTCGTAATTCCACTCCGTGCCATAACGGAAGGATTAAGAATGACGTCAATCGTTGGGGACTGTACACCATAAATCTCCACTTTTGCCACATCCTTCACCCTGAGCAGTACATTCTTGATAAGCTTCGCCTGATTTTCCAGTTCCCGATATGAATATCCTTCACCTGTCAGACCATAGAAGACACCCAGCACATCACCGAAATCATCATTCACCACTGAAGGACCGGCTCCTGCAGGAAGTTTCGACTGTACATCATTGACCTTCCGACGAAGTTTATCCCACAACTGCTGCATCTCATCCGCCCGGATTTCTTTCTTTACATACACCGTGATCTTGGATAAGCCTGCCCGATTTTCAGTTTTCAGATAATATAATTCGCCTAATGACTGTATCGATTCCTCCAATACATCCGTCACCTGAGATTGTACTTCGGAAGGGGAAGCACCCGGATATGGAGTCATCACCAATGCCTGTTTGATAGTAAACGGAGCATCTTCCAGTTTCCCCATCTTGATATAAGAAAACAATCCTCCTCCCAGCACTAATATCAACAGCAGAATAGTCACCGACTTCTTCTGCAAGAAATATTTTACCAACTTCATATTCTTCTACTTACTTTTGAGCGGTAACCGCCCTTTTTCTTTCTGAGAAATAATATCTACAGGCATTCCGTCCGAAAGAAAACGTAATTTACTCACCGCTACTTTATCTCCTGCCTGCAATCCGTCTTTCACTTCTACTTTTCCATTGGGAAGCAATTCGCCTAAAATGACTTTTCTCTTTACGACTTGTCCTGTCGTTTGATCCACCATCCATACATAGTCTCCTTCAGTGGGACGATGATTAAGAGCCGTTTGCGGAACGGTCACCATAGGAACAGATGATGTAGCAGGAAGGTCCAACAACATTTTTCCTGAGATACCGGCCGGCCATTCTCCTTGTTTATTGGGCAGCAATGCCGTCATCAGGAAAGAAAGATTATTGCGCGTCGTACTCTTTGAAACCTCTACCACTTTAGCCGGATATACTGCTTCGGGACGAACATCAAAACGAATCCCCACTTCCTTGATTTCCTTCGCTTGAAATGCGATCTCCTGAGTAACATACGCTTCTATCTTCAACTGAGTGATATCGATAAAAGAAACGACAGACTGAGTCGCTTTCACATCCTGATATTTTTCAATGTAGACTTCCCCTATATATCCGTCAAAAGGAGCAATAAGTTTCGTATCTTCAAGTTCATTTACGGCTGTTTCATAAGCAGTTTTGGCAGAAGTATAGTCTGCACGTGCTTTTCATAGGCACTGGCAGACAGGTTGTTTTTCTCATACAACACTTTGATTCGCTCAAACTCAGCTTTTGCCTGATGATAAATAGCTTCCGCCCGTTCCTTACGAATACGAAAATCACGGGAATCAATTTCAGCTATGATATCTCCCCGATGATAGTAATTCCCCGCATACACTTCGAAATGGTCAATCGGTCCGGCCCACCCGAAAAGAGAGTTCGGTCTCCTTGAATGGTTTGGCAATAAATGAAAATTCACGCTCTGCAGAAGGAACCAGCATTTCCGCTTCCGCCACTTTTACCCGTACAGGCTCGTTTGTTTTCTTCTCACCCTTACCACACGATGTGAGTAGGCAAAGACAAAAAATACACAATGAAAAATTAGTCGTTGTCATTCTATTCTACATTAGTTACGTTGTCAACGGCACGAAAGTAACGGAAAGAAGAAAAAAGAACCGGAATTTAATTTCCGAAGCGGAAAAGAAAGAGCTAAACGGAAAAAGAAAAGATGAAAATTTGAGCCTTTTATCGTACTTATGTG
>ENA-OQJH01000666-OQJH01000666.1-human-gut-metagenome-genome-assembly--contig:-NODE-666-length-17396-cov-1.541954_pt1 | contig 17396 bp, 25 predicted proteins | sample MGYA00242597_ERZ504763 | MGnify/ENA primary metagenome ERZ504763 (study PRJEB26092, sample SAMD00036359) | human gut metagenome | host: Homo sapiens | study: EMG produced TPA metagenomics assembly of... | reverse complement strand
CTGAGTGCATCTACCAGATAAGGTTCAGTCACTTTCTTCTGCATTCCGTTTTCCATCGTTTTCTCGTAACGGATTTTGCACTCAAACCAAGTATGCATTGCCATAATTTTTCTTCTTTTTTAGTTTATTGATTCGTGTAAATTGCCTACAAAGATAAACAAAATACGAAGTAACTGCCGAAAGATTTTTATTTTCTTTTATGCAGATTCCTCAATTCGAACGAAAGCATGACGCGGAAAAGTCCGATGATGAAGAAAGTAAAGGAAATCATGTAGACCACGTACAATGCACCTACTGCCGGTTGCCACAATATGATGAGAGCACAGATGATGGCGAGGATACCGAAGGCCATATACCAGCCCCAGTCGCGGGTGCCGTAACGTTTGAGGTCGATGGAATAGCCGGTAGAGGAAAAGCCCCGGAACATGAGCCAGAAGGCGATGATGAACGGAATCACTTCCATGCTGACCATCGGATAGGCAATCAGATAAATACCTAAGATAAGGTCGATAATTCCTCCTACCAGATACCAGCCCCAACTCGGTACTCCCTTGCGGTTGCTGAGGGAGAATATAATTTCGAGAATACCGCTTATCAGCATCGATATGCTGAAAACGATGCTAAGTGCACATAGCTGCTGAGAGGTGAGAACATAAGCCAAAGGGCGACAATAATATACACGATTCCTAACAGGAGAGAGGTCCACCAGTTTTTTACTGAATGTTTGATCTCATTGAAAACAGTTTCCATACGTTCTTTAATTTTAAATGAATACTCTGTGAATTTGTGGAGGAATAACAAATTGATTTTAGAAAAAGGTTTTCGTGTGAACATATTCCGGGGATAAGTTGTTTTTATTATAAAGTAATTTTAAAATGTAAATGCAATATGGCAACAACAAATTTCAAAGGACAACCGGTGAAACTGATCGGTGAATTTATACAAGTAGGTAAAGTCGCTCCTGACTTTGAGTTAGTAAAAACAGATTTGTCTTCTTTCTCCCTGAAAGACCTGAACGGCAAAAATGTGATTCTAAATATTTTTCCAAGCCTGGATACCAGTGTCTGTGCAACCTCGGTACGCAAATTTAATAAAATGGGAGCAGGCCTGAAAGATACGGTAGTATTGGCTATCTCCAAAGACCTTCCTTTTGCCCACGCACGTTTCTGTACGACGGAAGGCATCGAAAACGTAATTCCATTGTCAGATTTCCGTTTCTCTGATTTTGACGAGAGCTACGGACTGCGTATGGCAGACGGACCGTTGGCAGGCTTACTGGCACGTGCAGTAGTCGTAATCGGCAAAGACGGCAAAGTAGCATATACGGAACTTGTTCCGGAGATTACTCAGGACTGACTATGAGAAGGCATTGGCGGCAGTTAAAGAATAGGTAATAAGTATTAGGTATTAAGTAATAAGTATTAGGTAATAAGTATTAGCCGAAGTCGCTTATTTCATTATTGGCATTAATTATGCGGAGTATTACTTAATACTTATTACTTAATACCTATTACCTATTACTTTACATTAAACCTTAACCACATGGACAAAATTCGATTTTTCTTCATCGCCCTGTTAGGTATGGGCGCTGCACACTTGTCGGCTCAAACGGCCGATAGTACACAAACTTCTCCCTGGACAACGGAAGGTTTTGCCGGACTCAAGCTGACGCAGGTTAGTTTGACCAACTGGTCTGCCGGAGGTGACAATTCTGTCGCTTTTGACTTGCAAGGTACTTATCAGGCTAACTATAAAAAGGGAAAGCATATATGGAACAACCGTCTTGAACTGGCTTATGGCTTGAATAAGACAGGGGAGGATGGCATGAGAAAGGCCAATGATAAAATATATATGAATACCAACTATGGGTATTCTATCGCCAAAAACTGGTATGCAAGTGCATTTACCACTTTCCAGACACAATTCTCGCCAGGATACGACTATTCAGTCAATAAGGATGTCGCTATCTCCGAATTTATGTCTCCGGCATATCTGACTACCGGTTTGGGATTCACATATGATCCGGGAAAGATTTTCACGGTTGTATTGTCTCCTGCTCTTGGCGCGGCACCTTTGTTCTAAATGACCGTTTGTCTGATGAAGGCGCTTTTGGTGTCGATCCCGGCAAACATCTTTTGTCGAGCTTCGGTGCTAATCTGAAAGGAGAGGTGAAATATGAATTCTTAAAGAACATGACTGTATATTCCCGTCTGGACTTGTATTCTGACTACTTGCATAAACCTCAGAATATTGATGTGAACTGGGAAGTGCAGATTAATATGGCAATCCAACAAATGGTTCTCCACTACGCTGACTACCAATATGGTCTATGACGATGATATCAAAATAGTTCAGAAAGACGGCAGCAAAGGATCACGCCTGCAATTCAAAGAAGTACTGGGCGTAGGAGTGCAGTTTAATTTTTAAGTAATAGGTAATAAGTATTAGGTAATAAGTATTAAGTATTAACCGAAGCTGCTGTGTTATCAGCTTATCCGCATGGTTTAATACTTAATACTTATTACCTAATACTTATTATTTATTTCTCTTCATTCCTTTATAAACCAGAAAGCCCACGATGAATATTCCGATTGCGATGAAGCAATAGCCGATTTCGTGGCTGTATTCTGTTACTTTGGCAATCAGTTGTTCTTCGCTTTCGATGCCGGGCACTGTCGAGAGGTAATACCCGATTACGGCGAGGATTGTATTCCATAATCCGGCTCCGATAGTGGTATACAACAGGAAGGTGTGCATTTTCATGCGGGCAAGTCCTGCCGGTATGGAAATCAGTTGGCGAACTGCCGGAATCAATCGGCCGATGAAGGTGGAAAGTGCGCCATGCTTGTCGAAATAAGATTCGGCATGTTGTACTTTGGCTTCGTCGATCAGACACATGTGCGATGCGGCTGTTGGCAAATTTATAAATAATGGGACGTCCCAGCCATTTGGCCAGATAATAGTTGATTAATGCGCCGATATCTGCACCGATGGTGGCAAATAAGACTACCAAGTAAATATTAAGCTCGTCATTGACAGCTGCTTTGTATGCTGCCGGCGGGATGATCACTTCCGATGGGAAAGGGATGAAGGAGCTTTCTATAGTCATTAATAAAGTGATTGTCCAATAATTCAGATGTTCGAGACACCACTGGATAAAAGCTACTGATTCCATGTGTTTTTGGGCTAAAGTTTATTAATATAATTATTTATTTCCTTTCTCTTTCTTCATGCGCTTCCAGACTTCTTTGAGCATTTGTTCGCCTTCCTCCGTTTGGTTAGGTCTGGACAGCAGATCCAGAATGATGTCCTCGCTGATCGGATGGGCACTTTCACTGTTGTACTTGAAGAAGTCGTCTATCTCGTTATGCATCAGACTGAGAATACTCAGTTTCTCTGTGACGTCTGCATAGTTGGGATCAATCCGGTATGACTCTTCAAAACAGAGTTTGGCTTGATATAAGTACTCTGCGTCCGAATAGGCCGAAGCTACCAAATACCACATTTCTGCACTCGGTTCCATCACCAGTGCTTGTTCAAAAGCCTTTGACTACCTTTTTTTTTCTGACCTTCCTTCATGTAGAGTTTACCTTCTGTCAGATGGATACCGGGATCATCCGGCTGGATCTTTTTGGCTTTTTTACATAACAGATGCGCTTCCTCATGCTTGCCTAGTTGGGAGGCGGCTACAGCTTTGTTGGTATAAGTATCTATCAATAGAGGAGAGTTGCCGGCTCCGTCTGCTACAAAACGGTCGATGACACGTTGGTAGCAATCGTCTGCTTCTTGCCATGCTCCTTTGTTGGAATATGCCATCCCCAAAACATGTAACCCATTTCGGGAGGAAAGGCTTTGTATTCTATCGCCTTTGTATAATTCTCAATGGCGGCATCCGAATTGTTCAGATAGAAATAGCAATGTCCGCGGTAAGCGTAGCTTCTCCAAACGTCTCGTCGGCAGCCAGTGCAAAGTCACAGGCTTCGATTGCTTTTCGCTGTCTTCAGCTGCAAAGCGGCATTTGGCAAGTCCCACCCAGTAACTGGCATTGTAAGGGTCCATATCAATCAGTTGATTGTAATAGGTCGATGCGGCTTCGAGTTCATTGGTGCCTGCGAGATAGTCTGCCATGACAGCTATGAAATCTTCTTTTTTACCGAATCGGGGGGTACCTTTATCCAACCATTCCTTGGCGGCTTCGGGGTATCCCATATCCATATAGAGATAGATGATGTTAATAATTGTTTCCAGTTCATCCGTATCTTCTATGGTATCTAATGTGCTTCGGGCTGCTTCCAGTTGTCCTTCGTTCAGCAGAAGTTCCGCTTTCAGCATTTTTACATCAGTAATATAATCATCTGTGATGCTTTCTGCAACTTTTTTCGCCAGAGGTATTTTACCGGTATCAAGATAAAGATAGGCCTGCTCTACCAGTAGATCTGTGCTGTCGGGATGCAGGTGGAGGCCGTAAGTTATGACCTCTTGCGCTTCGTCGAATTTCCGTTCGGCAGCGTATCGGTCAGCAATGTCGGCTAGTTGGTCTCCGTCCAGATAGAGTTGTCGGTTTTCTGCTTTTGCCGTTTCATATTGAGCGATTAACTCGTTTAGTTCTTTATTTGCGGACGGTGAATTTTTTCTCCCCATTCTGATTTATTTTGATTTGAATAAAGCAGCGCTAAAAAGATGTTTAGGCACGGATTACACAGATTGAAGCGGCTTGTAAGTTACGTGAACTCTTTAAATCCGTGCAATCCGTGTAATCGTGCCTGAATAATATCATAGATTTATTCCTTATTCGGCTTTTGGCACTGCCTTTTTATGTTTAAGTAGCCTGTGAGGCTGAATTTTATTTATTGATTTTGCCCCAGGTATCCTTTAATCCTACCGTGCGTTGAATACAAGTTTCTCCGGATCGAGTCTTTGTCGATATTGAAATAACCGATGCGTTGGAATTGCAGGTATGAGAGCACAGCAAGGTTGCCGCAAACTTCTCGATATAGCAATTCGGCAGAACTTTCAAAGAATCCGGATTGATGATTTCCTTCATTGCTTCCAGAGCTTCGCAGTTCTTTGCTTCACGGATGGTAGCCAGTTCGTCGCGTGGGTTTTCTACTTTCCACAGACGGTCGTAGAGGCGTACTTCTGCTTGCAGGCAGTGGTTGCAGCTTACCCAGTGGAGCGTACCTTTCACTTTGCGGTTGGCATCCGGCATACCGCTGCGGGTGTTCGCGTCATATTCACAATATACTTCTGTGATTATGCCGTTCTCGTCCTTCTTGCATCCGGTACATTTTACGATGTAAGCGTTTTTGAGGCGTACTTCCTGTCCCGGAGTCATGCGGAAATATTTCTTGGGTGCGTCTTCCATAAAGTCTTCGCGTTCCATCCATAATTCACGCTGAACTCGATCATGTGGCTTCCTGCTTCCGGATCTTCCGGATTGTTGATAGCTTCCAGTTCCTCCACTTGTCCTTCCGGATAGTTGGTGATGATGAGTTTCACCGGTTGATGACAGCAGATACACGGGTAGCACGGCTGTTCAGATCGTCGCGTACGGAACTTTCCAGCAATGCGATATCGTTCAGGGCATCGTAAGTCGTATAACCGATTTATCGATAAATTTGTGAATAGATTCCGGAGAATAACCACGACGGCGGAAACCGCAGATAGTCGGCATACGGGGATCGTCCCATCCGTTTACCAATCCTTCTTTTACCAGCGTCAGCAGGTTGCGTTTGCTCATCAGCGTGTAGCTCAGGTTTAGCTTGTTGAACTCAGTCTGACGGGGACGGTTGTCGTTCAGATCCTTACCTTCTTTCAGCCAGTCGATGAAGAGATCATAGAGCGGACGGTGTACCACAAATTCGAGCGTACACAGAGAGTGGGTTACTCCTTCGAAGAAGTCACTCTGTCCGTGGGCGAAGTCGTACATCGGATAAGCTTCCAGGTAGTACCTGTGCGGTGGTGAGGATGCTTCACGACACGATAGATGATCGGGTCGCGGAAGTGCATATTAGGATTGGCCATGTCGATTTTGGCACGGAGCACCATAGCGCCTTCTTCTATCTCACCGCTGTTCATCTTCTTGAAGAGTTCCAAGCTTTCTTCGATTGGGCGGTCACGGTACGGGCTGTTCACACCTGCTTGCGTGGGAGTACCTTTTTGCTGGGCAATCTGTTCGGCAGTTTGCTCGTCGATATATGCTTTTCCTTCCTCGATGAGGCGGATGGCGAAGTCCCATAATTGCTGGAAATAGTCGGAAGCGTAGTATTCGTTTCCCCATTGGTAGCCAAGCCATTGAATATCTTCTTTGATGGCTTCTACGTATTCCACGTCCTCTTTGGTCGGGTTTGTGTCGTCGAAACGAAGGTTACATACACCGCCATGTCTGGCAGCGATGCCGAAATCAAGGCAAATAGCTTTGGCATGACCGATGTGCAGGTAGCCGTTCGGCTCGGGCGGGAAGCGGGTCTGCACTTTTCCACCATTTTTACCTTCCTTCAAATCCTCTCTACTTGCCTGTTCAATAAAGTTCAGGCTTTTCTTATCGCCTGTGTCTTCGTTTTTAATATCTGTCATAACGTTAAAATGTTAACTCTATTTATAGGCTACAAAAGTAGGACATTTTTTTTATTTTACTGGAATATAACCGCTCTTTTTTATAATCTCCTGTCCTCGGGCGAAAGAATGAAGTTGATCAGAGGGGCTACCTGCTCTTTGTTCTTCACATTATAATAGTAATAAAGGGGGCGGACAATGGGATAAGTCTTGTTCGTTGCGTTCTCCACTGTCGGGGCGGCGTAGTGGCTTCCGTCATACGAAACGGAAAGCGTTTTGGTGCGGGGAGATACGTATGCCAGCCCGACGTACCCGATGGCTCCCTTCGTCTGGCTGACGGACTGGATGATAGCACCTGTGCGGGCATGGAAAGGCTGCCTGCCATATAGTTCTTGTTTTTCAGCACGTTTTCCTTGAAGATTCGTAAGTTCCCGAAGAGGTTTCGCGGGAATAGACAACTATTTTGCGGTCGTCTCCGCCCACTTGCTTCCAGTTGGTGATTTTTCCGCGAAGATATCTTCCAGCTGCTGGCGGGTGAGCTGTTTCACCGGATTGGAAGGGTGCACCACTACGGCAAGGGCGTCGTAGGCTACGATCACCTCGTCCACCTCTTGTCCGGCTTCTTTGGTTTTCATCTTTTCGCTGAATTTGATCGGACGGGAACCATGGCAATATCCGTCGTATTATCCATCAGTGCGGAGATGCCGACCCCGGTGCCTCCTCCGGTGACAGTGACCCGCGCATCCGGATGCTGATTCATAAATCGCTCTGCTGTTTGTTGGGCAACAGGCAATACGGTGTCGCTGCCTTTGATACGCTGTGCGTTGGCGCTGAGAGACAGAAGGGAAAGGGCGATTAATAAATTTCTTCTCACTTTCATAATTATTCTTTTTATTGTTGGTGCAAATAAAACAATCGCATATTACATTTTTGTTTCAGATAAGGGAGAAATAATGTTTGTAACACAAATGTAACAGCATTGAAATACTTCCTTCAAACGTTAGTCACACCTCCTTAATAAGGAGTTGCTTTCTTTGCATCAGAAAACCAATAGGTATGAAGAAGATTTTTGAGAAAATAATAGAAGGAATTCTGACTTGTAGCGGTTTCGCAACAAGTATTACAATCCTGCTGATCGTGCTTTTCCTGTTTACGGAGGCTTTCGGGCTGTTCAATAGCAAGGTGATTGAAGAAGGGTACGTGTTGGCTTTGAACAAAGGCAATAAGGTAAATACGCTGAGTCCTGCTCAGATAAAGGACGTTTCGACGAGGAGATAACGAATTGGAAAGAACTCGGTGGGGAGGATCTCCTATCCGGGTTTTCGTTTGGAAGACATCACGGAGTATTATACGGAGGAAGAACTGGGTCCGGCTTACGAGTATGCTGGCGAAAGAATCACGCAGTTGGTGGAGAAGACGCCCGGTATCGTGGCTTTTGTCCCGCAGAAATTTATAGTGCAGCCCGATGCAGTGCATTTTATCAAGGATAATACCATTTCGGTAAAGGATGTCTTTGCGGGTGCGAATGGTTTCCGACAGCGACTCCTGCCGCCTTATTCGGGTTTCTGCCGTTGATAGCGGGTACCTTGTGGGTGAGTCTGTTCGCTATACTTTTTGCACTTCCGTTCGGGTTTTCGGTATCTATCTATATGTCTGAGGTCGCCAATCCGAAGGTGCGTAACTGGCTGAAACCGATTATTGAGCTGCTGAGTGGTATTCCTTCGGTGGTTTATGGTTTTTTCGGCCTGATCGTCATCGTTCCGCTGATTCAGAAATTCTTTGATCTGCCGGTAGGGGAGAGCGGTTTGGCGGGAAGTATCATCCTGGCTATCATGCGCTGCCTACTATCATAACAGTTACCGAAGATGCCATGCGCAATTGTCCGCGTTCGATGCGGGAAGCAAGTCTGGCGCTGGGAGCTTCGCAGTGGCAGACTATATATAAGGTCGTGATTCCCTATTCGATCTCCGGAATCACTTCTGGCGTGGTGTTGGGCATCGGACGTGCTATCGGAGAGACGATGGCAGTATTGATGGTAACGGGTAATGCCGCAGTGATACCGACAACAATTCTCGAACCGCTCCGCACGATTCCGGCAACGATTGCGGCGGAACTGGGAGAAGCTCCGGCAGGAGGACCGCACTACGAAGCGTTGTTCCTGTTGGGTGTCGTACTGTTCTTTATAACATTAATCATCAACTTAGCGTGGAGTATATCTCTTCTAAAGGAATAAAACGTAGCAAGTGATATGGAAATACGAAGTAATAATAAAGCGAAACACCGTTCTCAGAGGCTGGCTTTCGGAATTTTCCGGTTGTTGAGTCTCTGCATAGTGTTGATTTTGTTTGCGATTCTCGGTTTCATTATATATAAGGGAGCGGGCGCTATCAGTTGGGAGTTCATCACTTCGGCACCTACGGACGGGATGACCGGCGGAGGTATCTGGCCGGCTATTGTCGGTACTTTCTATCTGATGGTTGGCAGTGCGCTTTTCGCTTTTCCAGTGGGAGTGATGAGTGGAATCTATATGAATGAATATGCTCCGAAAGGGAAGCTGGTACGTTTTATACGAGTGATGACGAACAATCTGAGCGGTATTCCTTCTATCGTTTTCGGTCTGTTCGGTATGGCGCTGTTTGTCAATTATATGGGCTTTGGTGACAGTATTCTGGCGGGTTCTTTGACGTTAGGCTTACTTTGCGTACCTTTGGTTATTCGTACTACGGAGGAGGCGTTGAAAGCGATTCCCGACAGTATGCGTGAAGGAAGCAGGGCATTGGGGGCTACCAGATTGCAGACGATCTGGCATGTGATTCTTCCGATGGGGATGCCGAACATCATTACGGGATTAATCCTTGCTTTGGGACGTGTTTCAGGCGAGACGGCGCCGATTCTGTTTACCTGTGCCGCTTACTTCCTGCCGCAGTTGCCAACGAGCATTCTGGACCAGTGTATGGCGCTGCCGTATCACCTGTATGTGATTTCGACCAGCGGAACGGATATGGAAGCGCAGTTGCCGTTGGCTTATGGTACGGCTTTGGTACTGATTGTGATTATCCTTCTGGTTAATCTGCTGGCAAATGCATTGAGAAAATATTTCGAGAAAAGAGTAAAAACGAATTGATAAGTATATGGATACAATAAAAATAGATGCGCGTGATGTAAACTTCTGGTATGGTGATTTTCACGCTTTGAAGGGGATCAGCATGGAGATTGAAGAAAAGTCTGTAGTTGCCTTTATCGGACCGTCGGGATGTGGCAAATCGACTTTCCTTCGCCTTTTCAACCGGATGAACGACTTGATTCCCGCTACCCGTCTGGAAGGTGAAATCCGGATTGACGGGCATAATATTTATGCCAAAGGGGTGGAAGTGGACGAGCTTCGCAAGAATGTGGGCATGGTTTTCCAGCGCCCTAACCCTTTCCCGAAAAGCATATTCGAGAATGTCGCTTACGGGCTTCGCGTCAATGGAGTGAAAGATAACGCTTTCATCCGCCAGCGGTAGAAGAGACGCTGAAAGGGGCTGCGCTTTGGATGAGGTGAAAGATAAACTGAAAGAGTCTGCCTATGCTTTATCCGGCGGACAGCAGCAACGTCTCTGTATTGCCCGTGCCATGGCGGTATCTCCTTCGGTACTGTTGATGGATGAACCGGCTTCCGCGCTCGATCCTATTTCTACGGCCAAAGTAGAGGAACTGATTCATGAACTGAAGAAGGACTATACAATCGTGATCGTAACTCACAATATGCAGCAGGCGGCACGTGTCAGTGACAAGACGGCTTTCTTCTATTTGGGAGAGATGGTAGAGTATGGTGATACGAAAAGGATATTCACCAACCCTGAGAAAGAGGCTACCCAGAATTATATCACAGGACGTTTCGGCTAAGCGTCACCGGAGTGTTTGTGAAAAACGAGAATATTAATCATTTATATATAAATAGACTATGGTAAGTTTATAGAATCGGAACTCATTCTATTGAAGAAAGAAGTAGATGAAATGTGGACACTGGTGTACAATCAGCTTGACCGTGCAGGGGAAGCAGTCATGACACTTGACAAAGAGCTGGCACGAACAGGTAATGGTTCGCGAACGTCGGGTGAATGCCTTTGAACTGAAGATCGACAGTGATATAGAGGATATCATTGCATTGTACAATCCGGTGGCGATTGATCTCCGATTTGTGCTGGCAATGCTGAAAATCAATACAAATTTGGAACGTCTGGGAGACTTTGCAGAAGGGATAGCCCGTTTCGTTATTCGCTGTAAAGAACCGGTACTGGACGCCGATCTGCTGACTCGTCTGCGTTTGGGAGAGATGCAGGCAGAGGTATTGTCCATGCTGGAACTAGCAAAACGTGCCTTGAACGAAGAGAACATTGAAATGGCAACGGCGGTATTCGGCAAAGATAACCTGCTGGATGATATCAATGCGGAAGCCACAGGCATCCTGGCAGATATATCCGTGAACATCCGGAGACGGCGCATACATGTGTTGACTTGGTTGGTGTGTTCCGCAAACTGGAGCGTTCGGGCGACCATATTACTAATATAGCCGAAGAAATAGTCTTCTTTATTGATGCGAAAGTCTTAAAACATAAGCGGAAAAGTGGACGAAAACTACCCGAAATCGTAATTTTTTTGCATGTTTTTAAACAAAAATTAGGGCTACTTAGAAAATAATCCTATATTTGTCCCTTGTAACGGACAAGTTATGGGCGGTTTTGCGTCAAATGATAATAAATCCAAAGAAATTTCAAAAAGATGTTATATGACATGTTTTATAATTTGGAGAGTATCAGTAAAAGCGACTATATTTGCACCGTTATCCTGAAAACAATCTTTTTACCTTAAAAAAAACTAATACCTATTGAAAACTGAAAAATGGACTTTGTGAAAAGCCCCATTTTTTTTTGCTCTTAACTTTTTTAAGCTCCTTTCTAATTCGTATCTTTGACCCTTGCATTAAGAGAGTATTCTCAATCTTAAAATAGTAAGTAGTAAATCGTAAAATAGTAAATGAAATTATGTTTTCTGGAATCGTAGAAGAATATGCTACTTTGGTAGCACTGGTGAAAGACCAGGAGAATATACACTTTACATTTAAGTGTTCGTTTGTGAATGAGTTGAAAATCGACCAGAGTATTTCTCACAATGGTGTGTGTCTGACAGTGGTGACTCTGACAGATGATACGTATACGGTGACTGCATGAAAGAAACATTGGAACGCTCTAATCTCGGTCTGCTGAAAGTGGGGGATAAGGTGAATGTTGAACGTAGCATGATGATGAATGGCCGGTTGGACGGACATATTGTTCAGGGACATGTAGACCAGACTGCTACTTGTATTGATATTAAGGATGCGGAAGGTAGTTGGTATTTTACCTTCAATATGCGTTTGATAAGGAAATGGCGAAACGTGGATATATCACGGTGGATAAAGGTTCGGTGACTGTGAACGGTGTTAGCCTGACGGTATGTAATCCGACTGATGATACTTTCCAGGTAGCTATCATTCCTTATACGTATGAGCATACAAACTTCCATACGTTTGAGATTGGCAGTGTGGTAAATATTGAATTCGATATTATCGGTAAGTATATCAGCCGGATGATTCAATATAAATAGTTGGCTGTCGCGAAAGCGAATTTCAATCGTAAATTGTAAATCATAAAATCGCAATCTTATGGATTTTCTTCAATTGGTACAGGCTCGTCAAAGCGACCGTTCGTATGATAAGCAGCGTCCGGTGGAGCCGGAAAAGTTGGGACGGATACTTGAAGCTGCTCGTTTGGCGCCTTCGGCTTGTAATGCGCAGCCTTGGAGGTTTGTAGTCATCACGGATAAGGAACTGGCTCAAAAAGCGGGGAAAGCTGCTGCTGGTTTGGGGATGAATAAGTTTGCTAAAGATGCTCCCGTGCATATTCTGGTGGTAGAGGAATCTGCTAATATTACCTCTCTGCTTGGTGGAAAGGTGAAAGGCAAGCATTTTCCATTGATCGACATTGGAATAGTTGCTGCTCATATTGCTTTGGCGGCTGAAGCCGAAGGACTGGGCTCTTGTATTCTGGGTTGGTTTGATGAAAAAGAAATGAAACAGCTTGCCGGTATCCCTGCTTCCAAACGTTTATTGCTGGATATTGTCATTGGTTATCCGGCAAAGGAAAAACGCAAGAAAATGAGGAAGCCGAAAGAAAAGGTGATTTCATACAACCGTTATTGATTGAAAAATAATTATATTCTTAGTTCTTTAGGATAAGCATATAACAGAAAGCATCGTTGTTTTAAAGGAAGAGTCCGTTCCTTTTAAACCAACGATGCTTTCCTTTTAAAGGAACGGACTGTTTATTTAAAACCAAAAGTGTTTCCTCTAAAGTGTTGATATATAACTTATTATTAATGCCGCTGAATAAGCGGCATTAATAATGTAGTATTTATTTCTTTTTTGACAAATCCTTCAGCAAATAGTCTACTGCCACTTTCAGTTGGGCGGCTTCTCCTTTCAGGCTGGCTTTGGGCTTATTATAGATAAGAGTATCAGGTTGTAAAGTCTGATTTTCGAGATCGTTGCACTGCTTGCGTCCTTTTCCTTATAAATCTTTCAGTAATACTTTACTTGCTTTTTTATAGTATTCTTCTCTGGACTCGGTCAGCACTTTCCATTCGTCGTTGAATTCTTCGTCTTTATCAATTTTGAAATTCTCGGAACCGTATGTATCCAAACGATCCAATAAGATGGCTACATTCAATTGATTGATATCCATTGACGGTTGATAGCCGATCTCTTCGCTTTTTTCGTCGGTGACTACTTCGTGAATCAATTCTATTTCCTGCAACTGATAAAGCACCTGATTGGTTAGTCGGATGGGAATCTGATGCTCTTCCGAGATTTCTGCAGCCGTATAGGGAGGCTCGTTCTTCTCAAACCGTTTGGCTATGAGCGACATAATCAGGATGGATATAAAGTCCCGGTATCGTCTGCTGATATTCCGGGTGTCCTGGTCAAAACTAAAACTGCGGATATTCTGTCCGGCATACGTCAATTCGGCTCCGAATAAACAGATTGTCCAAGATATTTGCAACCAAAGCAAAAATAAAGGAAGTGCAGGCAAAACTACCGTAAATGGCGTTGTACTTTGATACCCACAACTGGCTGTTGATATACAGGAATTGAAAAGCCTGATAAGCAGACCCCGCCAGAATGCCTGCAATGAGCGCGTGTTTGAATTTTACTTTCGTATTCGGCATGAAGATATACAGCCTGTGAACATCAGCCATGTCAGGACGAAAGGGATAAGCCGTATCATGAATTTCATAATAGGAGCAAGCAGGACGAAATCATCCATCTGTTTGAGAATGGTACTCATAAACAGAGAAAGTCCTCCGGACACTACGATTAGAATCGGCATCAATAGGAACATAGAAAAGTAATCCGTAATCTTGCGATACATGGATCGTGCTTTTTTCACTTCCCAAATACGGTTGAAGGTGATTTCAATATTGCTGACCAGATTGATAACTGTCCATAACAACATGACCAAACCAACTCCAATGAAAATACCTCCTTTGGTTTGTGAAAGATAGGAGTTGACAAATGAGAGAATGGCCTCTGTTGTTTCTATATTTCCTCCGAAACCATTGCGGAACTGATGTTCCATCAGGTTGTCGAATCCAAAACCGCGTGCCACGGCAAACAGGATGGCAAGTATCGGTACAATGGCGAGCAATGTGCTATATGTCAGTGCGGAAGCTTTATTAGCCATCCGGTCTTTGGTAAACCGGTTGATACAAAGATAGATGGTCTTTATAATATTGTAGAGTGAGAACTTGGTTCGGGTCACTTCATCTTCCGTAATGCGCCAGATGTCATACGTAAGAAACTTCCATATATCGGTGATTTTCTTCTTCATAGTTCAACGGATAATTAAAAGAAAAAGCAGTCAGCCTATAAGCCGAGTTCTGTACCTTATATAAAACAAGGTGCCTGTCATTTATCTGAGTGGCGTGTCACCACGACACTTTAGCGGTCTACCCTCCGACATGGAGCGAGCAACTCTCATAACGCCGGTTTACATGACCTTACAACTCCTAAGACGTACAGCCCGTCATGTCACCATGCGGCTGGTGGGCTCTTACCCCACCTTCTCACCCTTACCTCTCCCCGAAAGGAGCGGCGGTTGTTTTCTTCTACGTTACTCTACCTCACGGACAGCTTTCTGTTAGGAAGTAGGATGCTCTATGTTGCCCGGACTTTCCTCCTGCACGAAACATGCACGCGACAGACCGGCCAACTGCTTTAGACTGCAAAAATACGTCATTTATTTTGTTTTAGCCAAAGAAAGTACCACAAATAGAAATAATTTCTATCTTTGCTATTATTAAAATGAATTTTAATGAAGAAGAATATCCTCCTTTTTTCTTGTTTTCTGGTGATTGCGGCAGTCAGCCTGAAAGCACAGGAAATACGTCCCATGCCTGCCGATTCAGCTTATGGGGTAGTACATATCTCTGTTTGTAATTTGCGCGAAGAAGGCAAATTTACTTCCGGCATGAGTACGCAGGCATTGTTGGGGATGCCGGTCAAAGTACTTCAATATACCGGTTGGTACGAGATACAAACGCCGGATGATTATACCGGATGGGTACACCGGATGGTGATTACCCCCATGTCGAAGGAACGTTATGATGAGTGGAACCGGGCGGAAAAGATAGTGGTTACTTCGCACTACGGATTTGCGTATGAAAAACCGGATGAAAGTTCTCAACCTGTGTCCGACGTGGTTGCAGGCAATCGTCTGAAGTGGGAGGGAAGCAAAGGGCATTTCTACAAAGTATCTTATCCCGACGGTCGGAAAGCATACATTTCTAAATCTATTTCTCAACCGGAAACAAAATGGAGGGCTTCATTGAAACAAGATGTTGAAGTATCATTGCGACTGCTTATTCGATGATGGGAATTCCTTATCTGTGGGCAGGAACCTCTTCCAAAGGAGTAGATTGTAGCGGCTTGGTACGTACCGTGCTTTTTATGCATGATATTATTATTCCGAGAGATGCGTCTCAACAGGCTTATGTGGCGAACGTATTGAGATTGCTCCTGATTTTGCCAATGTACAACGGGGGGATTTAGTGTTTTTCGGTCGTAAAGCGACTGCGGAGCGTAAAGAAGGAATCTCTCATGTTGGTATTTACCTTGGTAATAAACAGTTTATCCACGCTTGGGCGATGTACACATCAGTAGTATGAACTGCGGATAAGAACTATGACGAGTTCAACACGAAACGTCTGCTTTTTGCCGTTCGCTTCCTACCTTATATTAATAAGGAGAAGGGAATGAATACTACGGATAATAATCCTTATTATAAATAGTTGATAAATGATGGTTGATAGTTACTGTGAGTATTTGGCATAAATATCTATCATCTATTATCTGCCACCTGTCATTTATCACTTATCATTTGTAATTTATCATCTATTAAAGCATGCAGAACAGAAGAGATTTTTTGAAAACAGCGACTTTGGCTGCTTTGGGTTCAGGGTTGGTTGTCCGTCGGACATTAGCCGGAGAATCATCGCTTTCTAACGTCTATATAAATAAGCTCGGTTTGGGAGGAAAGATGAAAATGAGCTTTTTCCCTTATGAATTGAAGTTGAAGCATGTGTTTACGGTTGCCACATATTCACGCACAACGACTCCTGATGTACAGGTGGAAATAGAATATGAAGGAATAACGGGGTACGGAGAGGCCTCTATGCCTCCTTATTTGGGAGAGACGGTAGAATCGGTTATGAGTTTTCTGGGGAAAGTGAATCTGGAACAGTTTAGTGATCCTTTTCAGCTAGATGACATTTTGTCATACGTTGACAGCCTCTCGCCAAAAGACACGGCGGCGAAAGCTGCGGTAGATATTGCCCTTCATGATTTGGTGGGAAAACTGTTGGATGCTCCCTGGTATAAGATATGGGGATTGAACAAAGAAAAGACGCCTTCTACCACCTTCACGATAGGTATTGATACACCTGATGTGGTAAGGGAGAAAACGAAAGAGTGTGCCGATCAGTTTAATATATTAAAGGTAAAGCTGGGACGGGACAATGATAAGGAGATGATTGAAACCATCCGCTCGGTAACGAATCTACCGATAGCGATAGATGCCAACCAAGGCTGGAAAGACCGTCAATACGCGCTTGATATGATTCATTGGCTGAAAGAAAAAGGCATTGTGATGATAGAACAGCCTATGCCGAAGGAGAAGCTAGACGACATTGCCTGGATAACGCAACAAAGTCCATTGCCGATATTTGCAGATGAATCGTTGCAGCGTTTGGGAGATGTAGCTGCTTTGAAAGACGCTTTCACGGGAATTAATATTAAGTTGATGAAGTGTACCGGTATGCGTGAAGCATGGAAGATGGTGACATTGGCGCATGCGTTCGGTATGCGTGTGATGGTGGGTTGTATGACAGAGACCTCGTGTGCTATTTCAGCAGCTTCACAGTTCTCGCCATTAGTCGATTTTGCCGACCTGGATGGTAACTTGCTTATTTCTAATGATCGCTTTAAAGGGGTAGAAGTAGTGAAAGGAAAGATCACCTTAAATGATTTGCCCGGAATCGGTGTCATGAAAATCTGACTTTACTGAATGAATGTCAGAGTGTTAAAGTCATCTGACATACAACGAATGTAAATTTGTCAGGTGTTGTCGTTAACCGCTGTTAAGCTCTAAATATTCTCTGTTAAAAGTGGACAAAAAGAGTGACAAGTAGAATAAGTGAACGAATATTTGTTATTATTTTAACGTCGAAAAAGTTAAAACAATGTCGAAATATTAACAATTTAA
>ENA-OQJH01000665-OQJH01000665.1-human-gut-metagenome-genome-assembly--contig:-NODE-665-length-17396-cov-4.102670_pt1 | contig 17396 bp, 23 predicted proteins | sample MGYA00242597_ERZ504763 | MGnify/ENA primary metagenome ERZ504763 (study PRJEB26092, sample SAMD00036359) | human gut metagenome | host: Homo sapiens | study: EMG produced TPA metagenomics assembly of... | reverse complement strand
TGCACAAATTTCTTTGATGCCTCAATTGTTCTTTTTGAAATCCTTGAACTCTCCGTATGTAGGGTAATCTCTTTTCCACAAATCAGTAAATCTATCATCGGGTGTATTTAAAACCAATGTAGACTTGTCCATAATTACCTTTGCATAATCATTACACTTATTGTAATCATATATTAATGCCAATGCCGTATTACCTGAAGAACTACCACCTGTTGCTGCCACAACAGCTCTTGTAATTCCAAATAACCCGCCAAAAAGTCCTACGCTTTTTTTTATATTTGAATCAATATCCTCAATCAAAGTTTCATATTTTGCCATTCTCATATCGTTCATATACTTTTCCTCCATAACTATTATTAATATAGATGTATCTATTTTATAAAAAAGTTTAATTCCAGTAATTCTATAACTCACTAATATATCTATCAGCTATTCCAATTAAATTATTATCATGCACTAACTTTTTCATCCCAATAATATCTGCATCAGCATCATAGTTCACATTTTCAACAACGTCTTTTGCTAATGCATACATTCTCTTTGTTGATTCTCTTTCTGACACAGGTATCATAAAACTCAGATATGTCTTTTCCGGTGCTGTTCCAAGAGAAACTTTTTTTGTGGGTTGTTTCTTTACTGTTTCCACGAGTTTTTCATATAAAACTTCTTTTGTGGCATTTGCACTATCCACTACTGCCTGATATTTTTCATCATATCTAACCGCTTCAAGTGTTATTCCTTTCGCTAACCAATCTACCTCCGTTTTGGAATCAATTACTACAACAGGATTGTTAATGCCTTTATATGAAACATCCTGAACTGATAAAGGAATCGCAAATCTGTCACCACAAAGATAAATCTCATTCACTTTCTCATCAAGCAAATCATACAGTTCATCCTGATCAAATGCCACTTTATCAATTTCATCAATAAACCGCTTTTCATCAGTAAATTCTTTTAGATGCTTAATTCTTTCTGCTCTTTCTGCCGCTTGTTTTAAATCATCCTCTGTTTTTCGTCATATGGAACATCAAAATTGCACTTACTTTTATAGGAAGTTCAGAATCCGTCTTATCTAAATCCGCAATCGCATCGGCAATATTATTTTCATACCTATCCCTTAGCCATATGACTAATTTCCCGTTCTGGATATACTCCAACACTCTACCTAATGAAAAGTTATTACGAAGTTCTTCCATACTACGAACTTCTAGACCATTATCCATTTCCAATGGAAATCTGATTTTCTTTGCCATCAATCTCTACCTCCGTATTTTTTTAATATTGTTTGAGCCTGTGAAACAAGTCTTTTCTTAATGTGCTGTGGTTCAATTATTGTTATGGTTCCAGGCCAATAAGTTAAATACCAATGAATAAAAACATCTTCACTTACATTAAGTTTGATTTTTAACGTTTCATCTCCTCGGCACAAAATTTCCCCATTATCAAATGCATTGTATAAAATCTCATAATCATCGAGTGTACATTCAAGTATTATCTCAACTAAATTATTATGTACTTTCGAAAACGCATCATCTGTACATGACCTCATATATGTATCTACCTTTTTTCTCTCAATAGCGGTCTGCTCACGTAAAATTTCAAAAGAATAGACCCGATCCAATTCTATTGTGAAAGTCTTACTTTCATTTTCAATGTACCCGATAAAACATAAATGTCCCGATTTGTATCTAATGGTACATGGTATGACATCACATATATGCTTTGTGCCGATATCATCTTGATAAACTATCCTAATATACTTTCGATTTCTTATTGCCAATTCTAAATCACCATGTATTTTCAATAAAGCTTTATTATGTTCTGGCGGCTTATATAAAATATACTCTTTATTAAATGGTGTTATCATTTTCGATGAATCTCTCGTATTCATAAGCAAATGATCCTTTAAAACACTAAATTCATCATTTCTCAGTACAGGAGCATCTTGCAAAATCTTTTCGATAAACAAATATTCCATCACTTCCAACTGTTGTTTTTTCGCCCCCTTAATATAATAGGTGTTATTTTTCCTATTATAATTGAGTCCCAATACACTAAAGGATTCACTCAAAAACAACCTAATGTCTTTGATATCTCTGTCAAATGACCTGGGAGAACAATCATTTTCAAAACAAAATATCGTCTTATTGATTTCTTCACCATTCATTAATGAAGAGTATAACATAAGCATTCTTGTTATCTTGTCCATCATACCCTCCTTCCATTTGATGTTATTATTGTACCATACTACTTCGTCACATTGTGACGTTATTGTAAAAATTCTACATTTTTTGACCGTATTATCAGCCGTAACACTTTATTAAAGGAAAGATTGCATTACGCAGTCAAAACACACTAAAACCATATTAACAAAACGACGAACCATCCCAAAACGACACTTCGCCGTTTGATAATACATCTATTTTTCTCCAATCTAATCCATCACCTTGCGCCTCTATTCTTTTCATGAACTTCTACGATTCTTGAAGTTTCTCTTACACCATAGTGCTTCTTGCGATAATTGAATTCTTCCGAGAAATCATCGTATAATGCCATCTTATATCGGATACTCCTCATCTTTTCCTCTGTATATCCCATACGCTTACAATATGCATTAAATTCTGTCATAATATCATCTGTAGGTTTAGAAAGAAGTTCTGCTCGCTCCTTAATTGAAAGCTGTTTAAAATCAACTGGTTCTGGCTCAATATCCTTCTCAGTTGTTTTCCCGTCAATTGGTTCTTCTGGAATCGTAGAAACATCTTCTAAAATTGGTTCCACTTTAGGCACAATATCCGCTTTAATCACAGGTTGTTCGATTATTTCAGTGTCAACCGTATAATCATCAACATATTCATTAGAATCATCAACAACCTGCTCCGAATCTTTTTTCTTCACTTCCAATTCCTTAAGTTCAGCAAACTCTTCATAAGTCAAAATTGCTTCCTTAGCCTCTTGAAACGTCACACCACCAACATCCTTAAATCGAATCTCCTCCAAATAGTCCATATACTCCCATTTCCATCTATGCGTCACGCTTGTAATTCCAGACAAAGTCTCATTCCATAACAATCCGGCTTTTTCAGCTTTTCACGATACAAGGTAACTACCTGTCTTGCCTCGAACTCTTCTCTTGTCATAATCGGTACAGTAAGTTCTTCTTCCGAAAATGCAGCATAATCACTGATAAACTTTGTATTCAGATAATCTGTATATTCCCTATTCCAATCAGGTCGATTAAGTTCTGGACTGTAATACTGATGCTGAATATTATTACGTTCAAATGCTAGTTTTCTTTTCCTTGATAAAATCTCTCTTTGCTTTCGTTCTTCTTCAATCTGCTTTGCCTTTCTGACTTCTTCCTCTTTTGCAACAGCTTCTACCTTTGCTCTTTCTTTTTCTTCAGCAATCCTTCGTTCTTCCTGTTCGGCTTTTCTTTCTGCTACGGCATGCTCTATACGTTCTATAAGCTCAGCTTTTCCATATCCCTCACCAAGCTTATTGCCTCGAATTCCCTTTTTCATATCCGCAGTGGCAAACGTAACCGTTTTATCTGTAACACGGATTTTCCAACCATATATACCTTTTAGAAATTCCACCATCTGTTCAAATGAATCTACTGATGGCAATAGTTTTTCGATGGTATTACGAATCAATTCTTTATTTGATGTGACACCTACTCCATCCGAAGCATTTTTATCTATCAGTCGCTTTTCTACCCAATAATTATCCGTATGCTTCTTTGTAAGCAAATCCACCTGACCATATCCTAAAAGCAGACACTGTCTCATTACCTATTTCTTTGCATGATACATCAGCTTCCCTGTACTTTTGTGTTTACAGTCCTGCTTCCATTCACAAGGCTTGTCATGCCACTTTTCCTTTTTGCCTTCATATTTTCTAACAGAATTTATCACAATGTGAACATGCATATTCTGACTTCCATTATGACCATCCGGGTGCACAGCTAGCACTGCCTGATGCCCTGGAATAAATACCTCTAGCCATTGTTTTCCAAATTCCATTGCCTGCTCCATTGTAATATCATCTGTCGGTTCAAAGCTGATGATATAGTGATGTGCCTTTACATCCTTTATAGAATTATTCTTGCCATACAGTCTATTTGTTTCAATGCACTCTGCTCCGAAAGTATCAGCATTACAATTAACTCCTTCAATCAGGTACGAATCTCTCTCCTGTACTCTTCCCTTTTCATCCAGAATCGGTTTATTCGTGTACTCATCAAACTTGCAGGTCAGATATTCCACCGCATCTGAATAAAATCTATTCTTCACAGATATATGCTTAATAATCGCCATTACTCCTCACTCTCCTTCTTACTTTTTCTCCTGTGCTTCCTGCCACAAGCAACATCCTCCAATGCCGGCAAAATCTTAAATTTCAAATCCAACAACTCTTTCATTGCTTCCTTCAACTCAAAATAGATTGAAAAATAGTTGCCTCCACTGTTTAGATATTTTGCTATCTGATTGAGATTGGAACCTATCTTTCCAAGCTGCATGGCATATTCCTTTAAAAGACTGGTATCGCCATAGCATGGAAGCTTTCTTCCCAGTGCACATCTCCTAATAAACTCAGATGTGCTAAGTCCAGTCTTTCTTGCCTTTTCTTCTATCAATTCCTTGTCCTCTGCCGAAATACGCATAGACATTAGAACCATGTTTTCTTTCTTTTTATCTGTGTTTCTCATAAAATCCTCCGTTTCTAATATTAAGAAAAGCAGGCAAATTAACCCGCTTAACTTTATTTCTACAAATTGTGTTTACATTAGTTGTCACTTCAACAAATCAAATATACTGCCGGATACGGCAGATACTTTTCCCCGATGCAGATTCTGCATCTCCCCTCCCATGCATAGCCTCGCTCCCCTAAGGTCGCTCACCAATACGCTCGCTTCGCTTGCGGATATTCTCCTAAAGAAATCTGTCATACACCTGTCTTACAGGAATTATCTCATCACTTCGCCTTAAGAAATTTTCCTGTTGCCTGCGCATCATTTTCCAAAAGAAATGTAGCCATAGCTGATGCGAGCCGACCTAAGTCGCTGGTGCTCCGTTAAAGTCGCATAAGGTAGAGCAAGTTCCGCCCTGTATATACAGGGCAGAACTTGTTGGGGATTTAGCATCCCCAAGCCCCAGCTTCTTCCGGCTTTTGAAAGACAAAAAACAGCCCGCATGCGGACTGTTTTCTGCTTCAAAGCTTGGCAAACTTCGTAAGACTTTTGTATGACATCCTTTCGCAAATAAAAAGAACTGTCTTACAAATTAAGTACTATACTCATACAAAGCACTTTACTGTAAGACAGTCCGTCATACCATTCTTTTATTTAAATTATTCATCATCCATATCAAAGAGACTTCCAAGTGCACTTTTTGTGGAATTATCCATCTCAGCAGAGATGTCAGCTTCAAGTTCATTACTCGAAACTTCAGCTTCTTCTGTCACATTAGTACTCTCATTACTAGACACATTACCCTGTGTTGTATTAAATATCGTGTTTTGCATATTCCCGGACATACTGTTCGGAACTGTTCCTGTCATATGCATAGGCATCATCGGAGCAGTTCCTGCATTCATCTGCTGTGTCATAGCTCCAAGAACACCCGCAAACATATTGTTTGCAACATTTTGGGATGATTCTTGTACAATCTTGATAAACTCTTCTCTGGAAAGCAAAATGGCTTCACTGATCCAGTCCTCTATGGATTTTTCCCGATTCTCTTTTTGCTCGTCTCGATAGCAGTAAGTATTGCTTTCTTGATTACTTCTGTCTGATTCAAAAAACCCGGCTGGAGTGATTTTTCCTCCAGCCAGCTAAGAATCTGCTTATCCTTTTCACTCTTTGGGTTTAACCGAAATGATATTGCATTTCCCATAAGCCACAAGCACCTCCTATCCCAGATTATCAGCCAGATATCGGTAGCCAATAGCATTTGCTTTCACGTCCGTTACATACTGGATATTCCTGCCCTGTGTTCTGCCAAAACGCTTCATCACACAAGCACCACCGCCAACATACACGATATTTTCATGAAGCAAATCAACCTTAATCTCACGAAGCTTTGCTTCCACTTCTTCTGCATACTGCTGTAATCCACTTTCTATAAACGGAATAAAATCTGCATTTACATTAGTCTGTTTTCCACGGATAACATCAACAATATCATCCTCTGGGATTTCACACTTCAGCTTAGGCAGTGCATCTTTCTTGATACGCTCAATCGCTGTAATAAGTCCCAACTCATAAGTATAGGCATCCTTATCCATCGGAATCCGTTCACGAACACTTAACACATCCATTGTCCATGAGCCAAGGTCAACACATCTTAATCGATCCATATCTCCCATACGATTTGCAATTGCAGCATAGCACTGGGCGTAAATCTTTACCTTGTCCATAAAAAAGGAATAACAAACACCCTCAAAAGTGAATGATATTCTTTCCTTATGCCAGAGATAATTGCGAAATTCTTTTCTCTCTGCACCAAATAAAGTAATCGGCACACCTGCATATAATTCCACATGCTCTGCCTGCTCATTTCCCTGACACTGAAGCTCCTTAGCAATACCTACGAGCGTCAAAAGAAAATAATTATCATTTTCCGTTTTGGTTGCCTGCTTTCCAAGTCTTCCCTGACCAATGATATACTTCTGTCCCTTATACTCCAACAATCCATGATTGGTAAGCGGAGTGTAATCCACAGGAACAACCGAAGTCTCCATAAAAATGTGCTCGCCTTTAATGGAACTCCAACCATGATCCAATGCAACCTTTACAGGAACATTTTCTTTTATCAAACCTTTTTCTGTCATATTAATACCATTCATCATATAATCCTCTCTTTCTCCGGCATAATAGCCAGTGTGCAAATCATTTTTAATTCTTTTTGCCGATTCCTCTGCATTAGTGATACTGGTAAACAATCTCTCCATAAATAACCTCCTCCGCATGCATCTTTGCCTGCTCTCTTATTTTCCACATTTCCAATGTGGAATTACTGTCCTTCGGTTTATGCTTTGCAAGATACTGATTCATAATTGTATCCAGCATCGCATACGCCTCTTCATTTACTTCCTGTGCCTTAATATAAAGCTCTCCCATTCTTATATGGTGGCAATATCTGTCGGGATGATTTCTTTCATAAAAGAAATCCAGATAAGACCATATTTTCCGATGTCAAGGCATTCACCTTCATCATCAGTTTCTAATATCATTCTTTCCTGCAAAAAGCTTATATTGGGATAAAGAATTCCATCCACTGACCTATAAGTTCCACCCATTGCTTCAAATAAAGATTCTTCTCTGCTCATAACCACTACCTCCATCATTCTGCTATCTTGCTTTTCCCCGACTACTGTCAGGACTTTGCTTTTTCTCATGTTTCTGTTTGTCATACCATTCTTTTAAAAGCTTCTCTATCAAATCAGTCTTTTGCTTTGGTGTAAAATCTTCCGGAAAATATTTTGCCACCAAATCTGCCCGAATCTTAATCTGTTCCCTCTGATTTGGTTTTTCCTGCTCCAATATGGAAAACATTGCATCCATATCAAGATTTCCCGACTGACTCATACGCTTCATACGATTTGCCTGCGACAAAGACGGAGTACACTGTTCTTCATCCATAACCTCATATAATTCGTATTGCTGTTCCTCTGTAAGAAACGAAAGCTCTACTGCTATGGTAAAAGCAATTTTCCCTTCATCCACCATATCAAGTACCTTGGGAATCAGATTAGTGAGACGGATATAACGTTTTATCTGATTCACACTTTCTCCGACTTGCCTGGCAAGAAGTTCATTGCTTCGTATATTGCAGTCAGTATTTGTTTCTTTCTGTACTACACTCCATTTACCTTCTGAATCATAATTCGATGCCAAACCATGTGTAACCAATGTTGGATTATCCAACTTCGGTCCAACTTGGTCCGAAGTTTCTGTCACAGTTTTGGAAGAAGTTAAATCTGTTCTCGCTCCCTGCCTCTTCATTGCTTCTAACTTCATCTTATAAGCAAATGCTTTTTCACTGGGTTTTAGATGTTCTCGCTGTAAGTTGCTATCAACCATAGCAATTACTGCCTGATTATCATCCAAATCACGAATCACCACAGGCATACTATCAAGCCCTGCCCATTTACAGGCAACTTTTCTTCTATGACCTGCAATCAACTCATAGCCACCATCAGCTTTTGGTCTTGCAAGTGCCGGAACAATCACACCTTCCTTTTCAATGCTTAGCATTAATTCAAATAATGCCATGTCATTTTCTACTTTAAAGGGATGCCCCTCAAAGTCTTGTAATTCCTCTAAAGGAATCATTCTGATATCTGTTTCCACCACAGCTCCATCCTTTTGTTGTGGAAAAGAATACACTTCTTCTTTTTTCTTCATAAAATCAATTACCTTCTCAAAAACTTCTCATTCTCGCAATTTTTCCAAGAACGACAAAGAGCCGCTTATTTCCAAATTCACTTGAAAATAAGCGGCTCAGACCACTTTGTTACTCTTATTTAAATGTCAGCGTTTTAATGAAATTGTTAACGATAGATTTTTGTGTTTCCGAACTACACCCTCACAACCACTTGAACGTTCACTCCGTTCGAAATTGCCTTTTTCTTCGAAATTCTGTCACTTTGTGAAAATACTATATGCCTCTCAAAGTGCCTAAATTCAAGGATTTTTAGATATCTTTCCTTTGGAGTAATGTCACGCACTCATCTGTACTCTCGTTGTCCCAATCCACGCCTAATACATTTCTGCCATTCATATATATAGGAAATTTAAACCGGAGACCTTTTAATATTCTGCCATCCTTTTGCTCTTCCTCATAGATAAACACATCCGACAGGAAGCTCTTCAAAAATGTCTTCTTTTCCAGATCTGTAAATTTATCATACAGCTTATCAAAGAATAAAAGGAACTGGTAAACATTATCTTCTGAGATTTTGTCCTGCCTGATATTATATAGTCTTGTTTCGACTTCTTCCATGGCATCCTCAATATCAGTGATTTCATCATATAGCTTGTCCAAACGTTCCTGCATGTCATTATATTTTTTGTCATAATTCTTATCGGATACAGATAAATGATCCATCTGGTCAGCAAGCCTGTTTTTTGCCCCGGTTGTCTGGCTCAGTCTATCTTTTAATCCATCATATTCCTTGTCAAGCTCCGAAGTATCAATGCTGCTTCCTATCTGCTTACGGATTTCCTGCTCAAACTTTGGGTTCTTTACAAATTGACGGATAATTTCCTCAACTGCCGCATTGATTCTGTCCTCATTCCACTGTCTTTTATAAGTACAGCGGTGTCCGTCCACAAGCTCCTGTGTTTGCAGGCATAATAGAAATAATCCTTGTAATAGCCTCCGTCCGGATGCTTCTTACGATTCACATTGCCATACATACCGCTTCCACATACAGGGCACTTAATAATCCCTGATAAAATATGTTCATGCTCAAGACTATGTGTTTTTACCTGTAAAACACCTGTCTCCTGCCGCTTTCTGTGTGCCTGGTTCCACATTTCTTCTGATATAATTGCCTCATGGACTCCATCACTTAGCAAGTAATCCTTTTGTTTTACGATATGATATTCATTCCTTGTTCCCGGAATCTTCTCATTTTTTCTTCTGCCAAATGCAAGCTTACCGCAATATATCGGATTGTCCAGCACACCCTTGACTAATGATGTAGAAAACCTTCAATTGTGTTATTCTGGCGAAGCTTTTTCTTATAACCACTGTTATTTAAAAATGCAGCTATCGCAGCCATTCCCATCGTTGTATTGACGAATTTATCATATATAATACGGATAATCTCTGCTTCATCTTCTGCAATGATAAGTTCACCATTTACCAGCTGATAGCCATATGGCGCAAATCCGCCGTTCCATCTGCCTTCTCTCGCTTTCTGTCTGCGGCCTTCCATTGTCTGGACAAGGATATTCTCACGTTCTATCTCTGCAACCGCAGATAACACAGATATCATCAGCTTCCCGACATCCTTAGAGCTGTCAATCCCATCCTCTACACAGATAAGATTAACTCCATAATCCTGCATTTTCTGCAATGACGATAAAACATCTGCAGCATTTCTTCCAAATCGTGACAGCTTAAATACCAGCACATAATCAACATTGTCTTTGCCACTTTCTACATCCGCAAGCATCTGCTTAAACTGTGGTCTGCCTTCCACACTTTTGCCAGATTTACCCTCATCAGAATATTCCCCGACGATAGACATTTCCTGATACTCTGCGTATTTTCTAAGCTTGTCCTTCTGTGCATCAAGACTGTAACCATCTACCTGCATGGAAGTGGAAACTCTTGTATATATGTAACATTTCTGCTGTTTTTTCATCAGATGTTATCTCCTTTTTACTTCCTTGGAAACCTCTTTAATGCTTTCAAGATATGCTTTTTCGACTGGTGTCAAAGTAATCTCCTGATATTTTCTGTATTCTGACTTTGCTTTCTCCAACGCCTGTTTATGACTTACAGAACCGGAACCAGTTAAAAGCTTTCTGTTTCCTGATGACAAAACACTATCCAATTGCTTTACATAATCATCCATGTACATAGGTTTATGTTCAATTGCATTAATTTCTGCCAAATCAAAATAACCAGATACAAGATTATTTAATACTTTTAGTTCACTCTCATCCAGATAATTTTTTGCAATTCCTATATCTTTTAATGCTGGTAATTCACCTGAAATGAAGTAAGTCCCATAAATGGTTTTTGTGCATCAGCACGTTGATATATAACCTCTGCCGCAGTATGACCATGTGCTGCATAGTGAAGTTTATTCTGAACAATTTTAAAGAATCTAACAGACTCTTCGCTATGAGGATTGTAATCTACACTCGTAGCATACAAATCAAGAACCTGGCGATACAATACCTTTTCTGAAGATCTTATATCCCTGATTCTGTCAAGTAACTCTTTCCAGTAATTTCCTCCACCATTTCCTTTCAAACGCTCGTCATCTATCGTAAATCCCTTAATCATATATTCTTTTAGCCGCTTTGTTGCCCACTGCCTGAATCTTGTTGCAATCACTGATTTAATACGGTATCCAAGAGAGATAATCATATCTAAATTGTAATAAGTAACATTATATGTTTTCCATCATCTGCAGTTGTTCGGAATTTCCGAACACTGAATCCTTATCCAGCTCCCCTTCTTCGAATATATGCTTTATATGTTCACTTATATTTGATTTACTGCATTGATATAATTCAGTAAGCTGCTGTTGTGTCAGCCACACTGTATCATCTTCTATTTTAACTTCTATATTTGTCTGCCCATCATCAGTCTGATATATAAGTATTTCCCCATATTCATCGGTTCCAATTTTATCTGCCATAAGCACCTCTCCAATCCATTACTTCTTAGTTATGAAATGTGAACGCATGCGTTCGCTATTGTCCCAACTAAATTTTATCATCATTCCAACCTCTGTTCAACCAAAACTTTTTCCAAGATGAAAGAATAAAACAAAAAGACTCCACTCTTATGAATGAAGTCCCGTAATATATGTATACATCCCGTAGCATATTATCTACAGGATGCCAGCTGCCTATGCAGCCTTTTTGTCCAGAAGCTGTTTTATCCCACCTAAGTAATAACAGAACCGGTCAAATTGTTTCTGCCTGCTTACTTTCTCGTCATCAATTGAATCCTTGATCATCATACACACCTCTACTTCTTCTTTTATTTCTGTAAGTTCTGATAAATCCAGTCGTATAACATAACCATCCATTGCCATCTTCCTAATGTACGCTGTTGGTTTCTTGATTCCGGAAAGCTTCATTTTCTTCTGAATAATCTCGTATTCACTATCTGTTACTCTAAAATTTAATTGCTTATATCTGTATTCCATAATGGTGTTCTCCTTCTTATCCACATCCCATCCGGATAGGATAAGATTGATATTATTCTATTAAGTTTATTTATATTATTTTTATTACCGGATGAATTTCATACTTCCGTACTGATGAAAATCAGCGGTTTGTAAATCTGTTTTTCATACTCCTTGGCTGTCAAAATGACAGTTCTAGACTTGTACTTATGACAGTAGTTCCACATCAGGCGGATAATGCTGAAATATCTGCTACATATATTTTCGCAGGCCTTCCCAGTCCCTGCTTCTTTCTCCTTATTAGACCTACCTTTTCCAGTTCCATAAGTAGCTTCGTTGCTTTTTGATGTGCACACCTAAGTGTCATCTGAATCGTTTCCAAAGTACAATAAACAAAAACATCCCCTTTCTTATCTCTCCAATCATTCTTTCGGATAATGACCTGCGATCCAAAAGAATTCCATATAAAAGCATTGCATCCTCAGAAAGGCCCACATATTTTCATCTGTTAAAATCACCTTCGGAATCCTAAAAATGGCATTCTCTCTTCCCGATTCATTTCGTTTGTTGTCATTACATTTTCCTCGTTCATTTCTTCCTCCTTCTAAAAATAAGCATAAGAAAAGCACTTCAGATTTCTCTAAAGTGCCTGTAAACAATGTTTCTCTTCCTTCAATTACCTACGCAGTGCCCCTATTTGCCCACAAATGCCCCTCCTTTCCTCCGTCTTATGATTTAACATATCATAATAAAATCTGTAATAATTGAAAAAGGCCGAAACCACAAGGGTTTCAGCCTCTCTTATCACTTTAATAATAATATGCTTTTCCGATTTTTTGGTATAGCAAACACACCATTATTATACGAATGTATGTTAGGTATGTCAATATTTAAATTTTTAAGTTTTCAAAGTGATCAATCATCCATTCTGTCATACTTACATTTACTTCATAGATATCTTTATACTTGTCTTTATCAGCAAACCACGATGTTGCTATGAACTGATTTGCAAGTAAAACATATGGAATTGCTTCTTTCTCAGATTCAGTAAGTTTTGCAACCGCATCGTACCCATACATGATTTCTCTGAAAATCTCAATCCATTTTTTTAACTTGTCTGGATTATCTAATTCAAAGCTTTCTGATAAAATAGCGGAAGCTGCATAGCATGGATCATAAATTCTCACACTGCACTCACTCAAATCAAAATCAATAAATCCCCACTTATCATCGTTCGTAATAATATTGCTTGGATTAGGATCTCTATGAATAATCTGTTTTGGTAGTTCATCATATAATTCTCTAAAACGACGCTTGTAAGACTCTAAAAAACTCTTATCAATAACCACCTTTTCATTAAAGTGCAGGAATTGCCCATTCACAAACATTTTTAAGAATATTCATATCATCCACTACAACATCTATCTTTGCTAATGCAAGACTCAGCTGACCGACTATCTCTCCAATAAATCTGGCCTTTTCTAAATATTCATCTAAATACACCGAGCCAACTTTTATATTTTCGCCTTGTATTCTTTTGCTTAGAACATAATATAAACCTGCATCTTCTACGTAATATTTACCGTCCTTTGTAGGAATAGTCTGTGCCGCTAACAGACCGATTGATTCTAAAGCATGTGAAATATCAATAGTTTTCTTAATACTTCCAAGGTTTGCAGAGAATTTAATCACATAATCCTCTCCAACATATTTCGCACTATCACTTATTTCCCCAGTTTCTCCGTAAACAACATCTGCAATTTTTTCATTTTCCAATTCCCAATTTATTAAAATATCTCTAATTTTCTTCTGACTCATTATGATATGTTCCTCCTGTAAAATATTAATTCGATAAGGCTTCTTTGCCTTATACATTTTAAGGTAGACCTTCGGTGTATATCCGATTTCACGAACAAATGATTTATAGAATCCAGCGTAAGTTTCATACCCATAAGATAATGCCACATCTATTTTTTTATGCCCCAAGCTAATCTCATGAATTCCATGTAATAGCCTTCTTCTAGTAATGTACTGCATGACCGGCATACCGACAGCACTTTGAAACAAACGATAAAAGTGAAATAGCGAAAAACCTGCAAGGTCACTTAATTCTTCCACTGATATTTCAGCTTTTAAATTGTCTTCTATATAATCCAAAATTCTTTGTATCGCTTTTCTATCCACCGCCATCCCTCCTTTCTAATTTGTCGTAGCTACATACATATCATAAAATATTGGTCATAGAAAATATTTCCTACATTGCTGATTTAAATTCTTTTTAGTTTCAGATATAACTCTACCATCTGCATAGTTTCATCAATACTTCTGCTTTCATCTTTCAATAATATCTGAAAACCAGAGTGTAGGAACTTATCATAATTTTCCTGAGAATTCACTTTCTCTAAGCACGCTCGAAAATTAGCAATTGCTGCATCCGGATTCTTTTCTTTTAACAATAACTGATAAAGAAACTGCTTTTCACTATCAGGTCTGTCAAAAAAATCTTGATACTGAAATGGATGGATCCGCTAACATAATCAGCACATGGTCCTTATCAGTAATTTTTCCAAGAGTCTCTAAAGAGATATTCGTATCTACAAATATCTTTTTATCCGTCGTCTTTACAAGATCCTCCAATATTCGCAGTTCCAATATTTCACACTCTTTAGCTACATCTTCAATCCATTTTGCATATTCATCCGGGGTTCTTCTGATAAAGTCCGCCCAATCCTTTAGATTAGCTGTATATCCAAGATTCGGAAACTCATTCCAATCAAGACCACCCATTAAAGATTCGTGATAATTTTCCTCACAAGCAATGCCGTCATATTTTTCTGCCAGTCTTTTTACCATCGTGGATTTGCCCGCATATGCACTACCGTTAAAAAAATATACATTCTCTAAATCCATACCTATATTCCTTTCCATTTTATAATCCAAAATGTTTCTCTATAATTTTTAAAGTACCCTCTACAGTATCGTGATCCGTTCTTTCTAAAAACTTAAAACCACTTTCCAACATATTGCGTCTTTCCTGTTCATTATCCAAATTAAGTGCCTCAATAACATTATCTAACAATTCTTTTCCATCCGGAAAGGACAATATAAATTGATACACTTCATCCTTATCAGCGCGGTCAAAATAATGCTGTAGCTTCATTTCATCTGGTGCAAATAAAAGAAATACATGCTCATAATCACTAATTTCCTTTAAAATATCTAAAGGAATGATTCCGTCAACAATAATTTTCTGGTCTTTTGGAAAGCTTAGTAAATCGGCAATTGTAAACTCTGCTTCTTCTCTAAGTTCTGCCTGCATCCAATCTGCATACTGTCTTGGTGGTTGCGCAAAATATCCATGCCAGTCAGCACTTCTGTCAAGACTAATCGCAGGTTGTTCCTTCTCGCTAGCAACCGAAACATATTCATCATAATGATCCCCTTGACGATATCTTATAAATCCATGCTTTTCTTCTAATAATCTTGCCATTGTAGTTTTTCCGCCATAAGCTCCACCACATAAAAAATAAACATTCTTCAAATGTTCTTTGATAATATTATTTGCTATCTTCATCTATATTTCCTCCTGCTTCGCATAAAAAAAATCACTTATTGCTAAGTGATCTCAAAAAATACATATGAAAATATATCTGCATCAGAAATGCAGATTACTCACATGCGCAGTAAGACCAATTGAGATACACTAGCAACAAAAATAAAACAAAGCACAACTTTGCCGTTCATTCAAACATTGCTACAAAAACTATCTCAATCTAATTACTAACACACGTAAGCCTCCTTCCGTTACCAACTATCTATACTATATACTATGCTTTACATGATTGCAAGTTATTCCCATTTATCTGTGAATGTACATTCTTGTCATTTCTGGTTCTTCATCACCCTGAACCATACATAAGAATTCCCATCCATAATGTTCATAAAAGCCAATATGGTCCGTCACCAAATATAAAGGCATTACTCCTTTATTTCTCATATCATCAACAACTTTATTTAGCAAATTCCCAGCCAGTCCATTTTTTCGATGTTCTTCTTCTGTATATACAGCACATACATTTGGAGTCAAATCTTTTCTATCATGAAAGTCATTTTCTATTACCCCAAGCCCTGCGACAATGGATTCATCATATAAGCATAGATACCAACCATACTCGGTTTTTCCCGATAAATACGCTTCCATACACTCAAGGTATGCCTCTTCCGGCACGCCCCACTTACTATGAAACCACTCAGCCGCAATAGCTACTAATTCCGGCCGTTCTCTTAATGTTATAATTTTATATTCATTCATATTGCTAATATCCTCCAATAAGATGAAAGGCAGGCTAAAATAGCCCACCTTATCTCTAATTCTTAATTAAATTCTGCATTATTATGTTTCAAAAAATCCGCTTGCTCTTCTCTTCACGACTTGCCAGACACTCTCTTTCCTTCGCGAACGATTCTTTGAATACTTTTCTCCGAAAGTGAAAACTGCTTGGCAAGACTGGCAATAGAGCTGCCACCCTGATATTTCTGGCTAATCTCGTGATTTCGCTGTATTAGGTATTGTCTTGTATCAGTATGACTCCCCCACTCCTTTTTAGATGTGCTGGGAATATATATTGCTTTTCCATTTACATATTGCTGAATAGTTTCTATTAATTCTTTTGGCAGAACCTCTTCTGCTCTAATATAGCTCATAGTATCCTCCTAAATATAATTTCTTAGAATTCATCTGAGCTTAACTATTCTTTTTATTTTAAGCTCAGACTACTGAGCCAAAACATATCTTTTTTTCATAAATAAAATGCCCCTTTCCTTTATTAAAAAAGACTTCCCTAGGCAATTAACATCACCATTATTGAGTCCGCATTTTTTATAAAACTCTAGATTATCATTTATAGAAATAAGTTCTATTGTGTGAATATCCTTTACTTTAAGTTGCTCTTCTAAGGCGCTAAGCAACTTACGCCCTACTCCTTTTCTTTTCCATTTTGAAGCAACAAAAATTTCTGAAACAAAGAACATATCATAGTCTGCATAAGGATCCACAAATCCCAAAAGACCACCTATAATTTCACCGTCTTCTACTGCCACTAAACCCAAGGCTTCAAATCCGCACAAAATGGACTGTACTCTTCTTACTGCCTTTTCCTGAACCCAAGCCTCATTCCAAGGCTCCTCTGAATATGCCTGCCCCATTACTCCGGCAATTTCCTCGATATCATTTTGATTAACTACTCTTATCTCCATTTATTTACCCTCATGGCCTCGTATTACATAAAAGCGATACAATTTGGATAGGTTACAATTAACTGGACAGATTTTTTAAGGTCATATAATCTATAATAAATACACGAAGGAGCACTCTTTATGACCGAACAAAAAACAACGACGAAAACCTCGCAAATATACAGATGAATTTAAACAGCAACTGGTGGAACTATATCGTTCCGGCAAAACGCAGATGTGATATCTGCCGTGAATATGACATTGCTACTTCCCTG
>ENA-OQJH01000664-OQJH01000664.1-human-gut-metagenome-genome-assembly--contig:-NODE-664-length-17398-cov-1.801575_pt1 | contig 17398 bp, 23 predicted proteins | sample MGYA00242597_ERZ504763 | MGnify/ENA primary metagenome ERZ504763 (study PRJEB26092, sample SAMD00036359) | human gut metagenome | host: Homo sapiens | study: EMG produced TPA metagenomics assembly of... | reverse complement strand
AGAAAAGAAACTGATCAATGGACCGAGTTCAACATACCATTCGATTACAACAAATATGGAAAAGAAGTAGACATGGAAGCTTTATCACGCGGAGAGTATAAGATAAGCATCGTACTTTCTGCCAGTAAAGACGGAGATCGTTTCAAAGGGGCAATAGGGAGCACTCTTTATGTAGATGACCTAGAATTAGTTTGTGAAGAATAACCTAAAAACAGAAAAATATGACACAAAGAAACCTATATATAGCTTTTATATTTACAATTATTAGCGTGTATTCTGTCTCTGCACAGACCAACCGGACCAAAACCTTAATTAATGCAGCACTTCACGGTTGGGAGTATGAAGTTAGAGCCGGATTCAGTATCGGCGGAACTTCTCCTATTCCTTTGCCAGCAGAAATACGATCTATCAACTCTTATAATCCTTCATTAGCCATCAGTTGGAAGGAAATATGACTAAATGGATAGAGCCAACGAAGAAGTGGGGTATCGTTACCGGAATTCGCTTGGAAAGCCGCAAGATGAAGACAGATGCTACAGTAAAGAATTATAATATGGAAATCATTGCTAGCGATGGCGGACGTTAAAAGGGAATTGGACAGGAAAAGTTAGTACGAATGTAAATAATTCATATCTCACATTGCCAGTATTAGCCGCTTACAAAATAAACGACCGTTGGCACATGAAAGCTGGTGTATATGCATCATACATATTGGAAAGAGAATTTTCAGGAAATGTGTACGACGGATATCTGCGTGAAGAAAATCCCACTGGTGACAAAGTATCAATTGAGGGCGATAAAAGCGCAAAGTATGATTTCTCGGAAGAGCTTCGCCACTTTCAATGGGGAGTTCAGGCAGGAGCGGATTGGTTGGCTTTCAAGCATCTAAAAGTGTATGCCGATCTCACGTGGGGATTGAATGACATTTTCAAAAAGACTTCACAACGATAAGCTTCGCTATGTATCCTATTTATCTGAATATAGGATTTGCGTATGCATCTAACGAAAAATATCATCCTGTTTATAGCACCATGAGAAAGGGCAGTCCATTTTTGAGGACTGCCCTTTTTATGATGCTATTTTTGTACAAAAGAAATTATTATTATATCTTTATTTCAAGATATTTGTTTCTGCTGATGGTTGCAGAGCGGTAAACATTATTCCAAACTTAACTTCTGTTGTACCATCTATTACCTTCGGAAGACTTTTTAATACTGGCTTCAAAGCTTTAACTAAAGATGCATATCACCAGCTTGAGCCTCTAGCATTTCCAATAGTCCGTTTACAAACTCTTCATCCTCAAACAACGGTTTTACAGCTTTCAATAGAGGCAATAACACGTCTTCTCCAACATAGACTTTCATACCTCCATTTCCATCTTGCTCATAATAAAGAGGAATTCCTTCACTCAACATCGGAATCAATTTCAGTAACTCTTTAATGTCTACAGAAGATATTCCCGATGCTCGACTTAAAGTTGTAACTGACATAGCCGTATCCATTATTTGCGACAGATTTAAAAAGAGTTTAATCTGATTCTCCTGTTCTCCCATTCTATACATAGCCAAATTCAAATCTGAATCATTCCATTCCGCATCAGCAATACCATTTTTATAAACTGCCTGTATATTTCCATCGGGCAGGAAACGTACTTCCTTCAATATAGCTGATAACAATTGGGGGATTGATTTATTATCAACCACTTTAGCGGTAAAAATAGCTCTAACCAAAATACTCCCCCATATCGGATTTGCTGAAGTCTTCCAAACATAATATACAGGTTCGACACTCTTCTGTGGCACCAGATTCCATGAAGTATCAGCAAAGCCATTTTCAGGCAATGCCACGTTCAAGTCCAATTTCAAAAAGCTCTTTGTCGCTGAACCGTTATACCGAATAATACCTCCGTTCTGCTCCTCTTCTCCGGAAAAGTCACCATGTCACCATCTATATTCAGAGTAACATGAAGTTCAGTTGTCTTTTCTCCCGGGATAACTCCCGGACTCGCAAACTTCAACAGATCTGTTATACCGGCTCTGCTATTCATAGCCACTGAACCTAAAATATCAGATAAATCCACCAAGGCTCCTGACAATATCAATCGGGCTTTGGTTGCATCTGCTGCATCCGGAATAAATTCTACCTTCTTCCCTAACATAGGCTTCCCACTATAAGTCAAAGCCAAACCACTTACATCTGTAAATGTGAAATTCTTTATTGGACACACTATAGTTTCGTCTTTATCGCTACAAGATACAAAACATATTGCCACGCATAAAAGAAAAGTCAAATAGCAAAATAATTCTTTTTTCATTTATTTCTATCTTACTAAAGGATTAATAATAAACAATTTTCCTCACCAAACATTCATTACAAATAACTAATTTTAATTTACCTACACAAATCTTATTTTTATCAATAGTTGTCAATACATTCCATAATATACCTAAAAACGAAAAAGGTTGGAAGACTAATGGCGTTTCCAACCTTTTTAATTATCACATAAATCCTACTATTATTGTTTCACCAAATCCAAACCAATATCAAAGGTCTTTGTCTCACTCCAGTAACCTGAAATTATTTGTATCAGTATAACCGCTTGAGCAGCCTCTGCTGGAATCAAATTAGCACTAACCAACGCCTCCCATACATAAAGCAAATCATTTTTCATAATTGGGGCTCCATAATCATCTTTTTCTCCTGTGTCACGGAGTATCATAAAAGTATCAAAAGCCGATTTATCCAAATACAAATAAGTTTTTCCACTTTCTTCTTTCTTATTCATCGGAATACCATTTAATGCCCATCCCTGCAACTGACGAATAGAAGCATCAGTTACATTCGCCAAATCAATCTGAAACAAACTTTTCAATAATTCTTTCAACACAGCAGGTTCTCCTGTCAGTACCTGATTGATGATGGTTTCCAAACTGCTTGCATCCTGACCTCCAAGAGCAGCACCCAAAATATTAGTAATATTTAGTTTTACTACTACTTTACCATTACTTTCAGACCATGTAGCAAGTCCGGCAGGTGAATTCACAAATCCCGAAGTGGCAGCCAATGAAGTAATCTCAGATTTTTCTGGAAACATTCCACCCATTAGTCCCGCCATAGCCCAATTCATCAATTTATCTGTACCCTGCAAAGTCGGTTTATCCACATAGGAAGCAATAATATTTCCGTCCTCACTCATCTCAATCGTATTCAACACCTGAGGAAGCATAGTCGCCCCCATCATACGAAACATTCCACTTGCTGCTACTGTAAACGGATCTTCTTTCTTTGCATCCCATTTTGCATACAAAGGACCTGCCTCGGAAAATTTTTTAATAGGGTCATCTCCTTCTGCCACCACAAAATCTGCTGTTTCATAATCACTCAAGCTATACACACCTACCAAAGGATTTACAGGATTGGGAGTGTCCTCATCATCACTACAAGAAATAAACAAAGTTGCTGTACACAATACGGTAAATAAGTAATAAAATAAATTCTTTCTCATTTCTATTCTGCTTTTAATTAATAAACACATCTGTGTGATATTCCCATCACACAGATAATAATATTTAAACGGTTGCAAAATAACTATTATTTTCAGATATCCACAAGGTCTATATTTCATGTTTCTGTTCTATTTTTAAGGAAATACATCTAACATCAACCATGAAAACAAAACTTTCCGCTGATTATATTCTGTTTTTAATAATCAGCGGAAAGTTACCATTCAAATTTCACATATAAATATATCAATAGAGTCTATTCGTAAGCAATAGTTAGTTTTTCTTAATAGGTAGGAACATGTAAGGATATCACTTTCATTCTAACACCATATATTATAAAATTGTTATCAAGGGAAATGCAGTTGCTACACCCCAAATCTCTCTCACGATTTACAACTGGCCCCTATTCCACCTTAAGCCTCCGGCATCAAAACCACACCCTGCTTCTTCTTTCCATCCATCTTGACCACCATCGGTTTCTCAAAGCGGACATGACGAAGATATTTCGTTTCTTCCACCGCAGGTTGCGCATTGAGGAAGTCCTGATATACACACCATCATTCATAAAGGCATTGATAGTGAAATATCCAACCCCGAACGAAGTCAGATTCTGAAAGAAATGTGTTCCTTGACTGGGATCTACCGATAGTTGGTCAGTCCGGCTTCCACAATCACACGGGCAGCCGAGATATGAGGCCACTTCACAGGAATACCGAGCCATGTATCACTGCTTCCCCAACGTCCCGGACCGACAAGCACATAATTCTTTCCTTCATTCAAGAACTGTTGGTTGATCTTTTCTATCTCCCAAGCAATTGCCTGATTGTTAGAGGCACTATAATTATCGGTTTTACATAGACCACATCATAAATATCATTCATGATACCGTGTCCCAACGAATTATATGAGCGGAGAATCACATCTTCATCCGGTATCTCGTTCAATCTTCGTCCTAGCATTTCTTTACTGTCTACGATAGGACGTATCTGTAACAGATAGAAGGTTCCGGATTTATCATGTTCGCGACTTAACGTTGCTGCAAATTCAATTTCAACCGGACGGCGCATCTCCTGTTCACCATATTTCAAGACCAACTGCAGAATACGAGCCAACGGGAAAACATCATGTTGCAGGATATTGGCAAAAGTAATCACCTTGCGCCCCCAGGATACAGACCATCTCGGATAATCTGATCGTACGGATCATACGTAGAGGCAATATAACGCAGGCACCATCGTTTTCCGCCTCTTTGACATGGAGTTTCAGTAAATTGAAACCATCGTCAATAGAAAAATCATGTCCGGCATTTTTTAAATCCAAAGCATAGAAACGGGTCTGGGTCTCTTTCAGAGCGATTTCCATTTCACTGGTTTGCAACACCTGATTGGGATGATAGGGAGAAAAACGAAGGGTCATACCACCGTCTACAATATATTTCCCTAATCCCAAAGCCAGATTAACCGTTCCTTCTTCGGCTTTTTCATCTCCTAAAGGATAATAATTCAGTGAACGAGCCACACCCGACATAGACGGATAATAACGGTCGCCATATTGATTGCCAACTACCTCCTGCAAGATAACAGCCATCTTTTCCTGATCGATCACATTCGAAGTAGCCTGCATATACGCTTTGCTGTCACGGAAATAGACTGATGCATACACCCCTTTGATGGCATCCGAAAGCATGCGCAACATTTCATACCGATCATCCAGATAAGGAATCATGTATGTGTTATAGATTCCTGCAAACGGCTGATAATGAGAATCTTCAAGCAAAGATGAGGAACGGATGGCAATCGGAGATTTCACTACATCGAAGAAAGTAAAGAAGTCCTCCACCAAGCGGTCAGGCAACTTTGCCTTCAGAAAGTATTTCAGAATCGTAGCATCATCCGCATCTGACAGCGCAATCTGATACAGATTATTAGTGTCCATAAATTCATCAAACACATCCGTACAAAGCACCACCGTTTTAGGAATAGCAATACGTGCGTTCTCAAACTCTTCAAACTCCGGATGACGCTTCACCATATTATCAATAAACGCCAGTCCACGCCCTTTTCCGCCCAAAGAACCATCCCCGATACGGGCAAAGTTAGAATAACGGTCGAAACGGTCTCGCTTAAACACAGCCACGACTCCCTGGTTCTTCATCTTACGATACTTCACAATCGCCTCAAAGATGATTTTCCGGTGAGCATCCACATCTTGAAGACTATTCCAGGTAATCGGTTTTAAAAACTCGGCTACCGGGAACATGGCACGAGAATAGAACCAACGCGACACATGATTCCGGCTGATATGATATAAGAAAGACTCCGCAGGTACGGCAAAAAGAATGTTTTGCAGTTCTTTCAGATTCCGGACACGGGCAATCTCTTCCCCGGTAGCCGGGTTACGGAATATAAAATCACCAAAACCAAAATCATCGGAAACGATACGACGCAAATCGACATCCATCTTTTTTGAGTTCTTATCAATAAAGCTAGCGCCGTACTTAGCGGCATAAGACGAATTTTCCGATTCGGACGACTGGATAATCAACGGAACAAACGGATCGTTCTTGCGTATCTCGGCACACAGCTTGATACCTGCCAGACCGTCTTTCTCCCCCCGCTCCACTTTCGGGAAACGGACGTCGGTGATTACTCCTAATATATTATTTTGATACTTATGATAAATTTCCATTGCCTCCTGATACGTACGTGCCAGTACAATCTTAGGCCGCCCGCGCATACGAAGTGTACGCTGGTGCGCATTCAAGGCTTCAGTAGAGAACTCCTGACTCTGCTTCAACACGAACTTATACAGATTCGGCAAAATAGAAGAATAGAAACGAATGCCATCCTCCACCAAAAGAATCAACTGCACACCGACTTCCTGCACATCGTGTTCCAGATTCATCTTGTCTTCTATCAATTGATAATAGACACCAGCAGGTCGGTATTGCCCAACCAACAGAACACATATTCAAACGCACTCAAATCTTCATTGATAATCCGTTTGGTAATACCATGGCTGAAAGGAGTCAGGATCACGATAGGAATATGCTCATATTTCTCTTTTATATGACGACCGATATCAAAACTGTCATTATCCCCCGTGCTCGGCATACAAATCACCAGGTCGAACGACATATTTTCCAACTGCGCCAATGCTTCCTCCTCTGTGGATACCTGCGAGAAACGAGGCGGATAACGCAAAGATAAAGAGGTGTATTCATTGAAAATCTTCTCATCAATGCGCCCGTCATCTTCCAGCATAAAAGCGTCATAAGGTTGGCGATTAACAACACGTTAAAAATTCGCCTTGTCATCAGGTTGGCGAACTGTGTATCTTTGAAGTAAAGCTGGTTTAATTTATATTTACTAAGCATAAAGTCATTCTCCTTTCTTATTCCAAATCGTCATATCTCCAAAATCATGTTTCAGCAAATCGTTGCTATGAATAATTGCATATTTAAATCCCAAATATTCACTACGAATATCCAACTGTTCTTTTATAACCGGATAATAATATTCTTTCTTACCTGACATATATTCATCAACAACATAAGAAAAGAAATTCATTTTTTGAATAAATTCATCATAAAATCGTTGCTCACGACAATTCCTATAAGATAGTTTTCCATTAAATAATAAATTCAATAACTTTATCGTTGAAAGTACTTCAGAAGTTCTATTATCACTATCAAATATTGCTTTCTGATTAACAAAATCATTTGAATGTTCTATTATAGTTTCGATATCATATTGAGTCGGATCTAAGATATCATCATACTTATTCGACTTTTTATTGTTACAGTATCCACAAGCTACAAATAAGTTTTCCCATGTTTGCTTCAAGTCTCCATTATTGGCTTGCGATTTAAAATGCTCTACTTGATAATCAGTTGTCAAACGCCGTTCGCATAGATAACATTTATCATTCTGATCCATCAGTAATTGTTTGCAGACCTCGTCCGTATTATAACTCTTATCTAAAGTTTGTGGCTTATCTGCATTTTTACAAATTCTAATCATCTTAATTAATTCTTATTTTGCCACTCTCTTTTCAGATCATAATATTTAGCTTTAATAGCAGGAGCAACTGCTTCCGGAATCTTATCAAAATCCTGTAGATACATTTCCAACTCACTTTTATCCGAAATAGAAAGCCGATCAGAACGAATCAATTCTTCCATCCGTTGTAAACGCATTTGAATCTCACTGGAGTCTGTACGAACACCAAAGTAACCTTCTGCTAATGCTTCATAAGAATAATCCGTTAAGTCTTCAATTGGTTCACGATGCTCCAAATCAAAAGCAACAGCATTCTCTAAAGAATTAAGAATAAAAGGGGAATGAGTAGTGACAACAAACTGTATGTTAGGAAAAATAGTAGTCAATATCGGCAAAATCACTCTTTGTAGTTCCAAATGAAGATGCGTTTCTATTTCATCAATCAACACAATTCCTTCTTTCTCGTATGCACGGACCACATTATTCTGTGATTGCATTTTTAAAATTAAATCAGCTACAATGTCTAATGCAGCCGAATATCCTGCTGATAGTTCGGTGAATTTAAACGACTTTCCGCGTGTTTGAATGAGGAAAGAGTAATCTTTATAATTGAAATCAAGTTCTAAGGTTGTATCATCAAATATCTGACGAAGGATATTTCGGAAGCCGACAAACCATTGACGAATATAATCAGCATCCTCCGTTTTTCCTTCATTACGAGCTAAGGCCTCTTGCACTTTACAGTCAACCATAAAGTTCAAGAACTGATCTACTTTATTATGTTTCAGATCAGTCTTCATCTTCAAATCTGGCTTAACAGGATTCTTCGGTTCTACAAAAAGAGACTTACGTTCATCAGCATAGTAAGCTATAATAAAGTTCTGACTAAAAAAATCCTTAGAGATGGAGTATATATCATGGAATGAAAGTTCTACTTTTCCATAAAATTCTTCAATTCTATTTTTATAATATTCAACATTATTCTGGCCGGAAGCAATACTTTTCGAATCACCAGTGGTCTCAGCTTGCTGCAACCATGCTTGATTAGACTCTAAATTTTTCTTTAAATCTAAGAAACTCAACATCTTATCATTACAAACCTGACTTAAATGCTCCACTATTGCATTCAACAGAATAGTCTTACCACTTCCGTTCTTTCCCGTAATAATCAGATGTTTTTTTCATTTTCAGAGATTGGTATACAAAAGTTCTCCAAATGAAAAATATGATTAACCTTGATACTCGTAATAAAATTACCCATAGTCCTTTATACTTGATGATTACTTTTGCAAAGTTAATTCTTTAAATCTCATTTTCCATCATCTTCTTTATAAAGTTTACTTGTTTATCTCTTATTATTTTGTAGATTTGTAACTTTAAGTTATTCAAAAAGACTTTTTATTCACATGAAAAAAGCAACTTTATTAATGAGTGGAATCATGGTGATGTCATGCGCTCCCCAACAAAAAAAGCTGGTCTACCCCGAGACGGCAAAGGTAGACACTGTAGATGTGTACTTCGGCACACAAGTTCCCGACCCTTACAGATGGTTAGAAAATGACACCAGTGCAGCCACTACTGCCTGGGTAGAAGCACAAAACAAAGTAACGGATGAGTATCTTAGCCAGATTCCGTTCCGCGAAAATCTGCTGAAACGATTGACGACACTAGCCGATTACGAGAAAATCAGTGCCCCGATCAAGAAACATGGGAAGTATTATTTCAGTAAAAATGACGGTCTGCAGAACCAGAGTGTATTCTATGTGCAGGATTCACTGGACGGAGAACCACGTGTTTTTCTCGATCCGAACAAACTATCGGACGACGGAACAGTGGCACTGACCGGTCTTTATTTCTCAAACGACGGCAAGTACACCGCTTACAGTATTTCACGCAGCGGTTCGGACTGGTCTGAAATTTATGTAATGGATACCGAAAGCGGAAAACTACTGGAAGACCACATCGAATGGGCCAAGTTCACCGGTGCTGCCTGGCAGGGAGACGGTTTCTATTACAGTGCCTATGATGCACCGTCCAAAGGAAAAGAGTTCTCCAACGTGAACGAGAATCACAAAATCTATTATCACAAAATCGGTGAGCCACAGTCAAAAGATAAACTGATTTATCAGAATCCTGCTTATCCGAAACGTTTCTATACATCGAGCACCAGTGAAGACGAACGGATTCTCTTCCTGACGGAATCCGGCGCCGGAAGAGGTAACAACTTGTTTATACGAGACCTGAAAAGCCGAATTCACCCTTCATCCAGCTGACTTCAGACCTCGACTACCAATATTACCCAATCGAAGTTATCGGCGACCAGATTTATATTTATACCAACTACGGTGCACCGAAAAACCGGATCATGGTAGCGACATCAACCGTCCGAAGCTGGAGGACTGGAAAGAACTCGTACCCGAATCGGAAGCTGTTCTTTCAAATGCGGAAGTGATCGGTGGCAAACTGTTCCTTACTTATGACAAAGATGCCTCGAACCACGCATACGTTTACGGTCTCGACGGTAAACAAATTCAGGAAATCCAACTGCCGTCACTCGGTTCCGTAGGCTTTAGCGGCAACAAAGACGACAAAGAATGTTTCTTCGGATTCACTTCATTCACCATACCGGGTGCTACCTACAAATACGACATGGATCAGAATACCTACGAACTATATCGTGCCCCGAAAGTACAATTCAACTCGGACGATTTTGTGACCGAACAAGTATTCTTCGCCAGCAAAGACGGCGTAAAAATTCCGATGTTCCTTACTTATAAGAAAGATTTGAAGAAAGACGGCAAAAACCTGTATTCCTCTACGGATACGGTGGCTTCGGCATCAGCCTCAACCCGGGCTTCAGCGCCATGCGTATTCCGTTCCTCGAAAATGGGGGTATCTACGCACAAGTAAACCTGCGCGGTGGTAGTGAATACGGTGAAGACTGGCACGTAGCCGGAACTAAAATGCAGAAACAGAACGTATTCGACGATTTCATCTCTGCTGCCGAATATCTGATCGACCAGAAATATACGAATAAAGATAAAATCGCCATTGTAGGAGGTTCCAACGGTGGTCTGTTGGTAGGCGCCTGCATGACACAGCGTCCTGACCTGTTCCGTGTAGCGATCCCGCAAGTAGGTGTAATGGATATGCTCCGCTACCATAAATTCACTATCGGCTGGAACTGGGCAAGCGATTACGGCACAAGCGAAGACAGCAAAGAGATGTTTGAATACCTCAAAGGCTACTCTCCACTGCACAACCTGAAACCGGGCACGAAATATCCGGCAACACTGGTCACTACCGCCGACCATGACGACCGTGTAGTCCCTGCCCACTCATTCAAGTTGCCGCTACCCTGCAAGCCGACAACGACGGTACCAATCCGACACTGATCCGTATTGACAGCAAAGCCGGACATGGCGCAGGCAAACCAATGGCCAAAGTACTGGAAGAACAAGCTGATATTTACGGATTCATCATGTATAATCTAGGAATGAAGCCAAAATTCTAAAGCGCCACTTCCTATTTGTAAACACATAGAAGCCCCGTAGCCTGTATTTTACATTACAGGCTGCGGGGCTTTGTGTTTTTCAGCAGAAGAAATTGACATTTTATCATTATTTAATCAAAATATCCGCATTAAAACAAGCAACTTTGAAAAATTTTCCTATATTTGCAGTGAGTTAGTTGACATTTTATCAGAATTAACCTTTTAAAATATAGTATCATGAACATCCAGAAAATCATGTCCTCTTTGGAGGCTAAGCATCCCGGTGAATCTGAATATCTTCAAGCAGTGAAGGAAGTTCTTCTTTCTATCGAAGATATATACAATCAACATCCTGAATTTGAAAAAGCTAAAATCATAGAAAGATTGGTAGAACCCGACCGTATCTTCACTTTCCGTGTGACGTGGGTGGACGACAAAGGCGAGGTGCAGACCAACCTCGGTTATCGTGTACAATTCAATAATGCGATCGGTCCTTATAAAGGCGGTATCCGTTTCCATGCTTCCGTCAATCTTTCCATTCTGAAATTCCTCGGTTTCGAACAGACATTCAAAAATGCACTGACCACGCTGCCTATGGGTGGTGGAAAAGGTGGTTCCGATTTCTCTCCGCGCGGTAAGAGTGATGCTGAAATTATGCGTTTCTGCCAAGCCTTTATGTTGGAGCTGTGGCGCCACCTCGGACCGGATATGGATGTACCAGCCGGTGATATCGGCGTAGGCGGACGTGAAGTAGGTTATATGTTCGGTATGTATAAGAAACTGACTCGCGAATTTACAGGCACATTCACCGGCAAGGGATTAGAATTCGGAGGCTCGTTGATTCGCCCGGAAGCTACCGGTTTCGGTGGTCTGTATTTTGTAAATCAGATGCTACAAGCGAAAGGCATTGATATAAAAGGTAAGACAGTCGCTATTTCCGGTTTCGGCAACGTTGCATGGGGAGCAGCTACCAAGCTACCGAACTGGGTGCCAAAGTGATTACAATTTCCGGTCCGGACGGATATATCTACGATCCGGATGGTATCAGCGGCGAAAAGATAGACTATATGCTCGAACTTCGTTCGTCGGGTAATGACATTGTTGCACCTTATGCAGAACAGTATCCGAATGCTACCTTTGTAGAAGGCAAGCGCCCATGGGAAGTGAAAGCAGACATCGCGCTTCCTTGTGCTACCCAGAATGAATTAAATGGAGAAGATGCTCAAAATCTCATAAAAAATGACGTACTTTGCGTCGGAGAAATTTCCAACATGGGATGTACTCCCGAAGCAATCGACCTCTTTATTGAACATAAGATAATGTATGCTCCGGGTAAAGCGGTCAACGCAGGCGGTGTTGCCACTTCCGGTTTGGAAATGTCTCAAAACGCAATGCACCTAAGCTGGAGTGCTGCCGAAGTGGACGAAAAGCTCCATGCAATCATGCACGGCATCCATGCACAATGCGTGAAGTACGGCACGGAACCCGACGGATACATTAATTATGTGAAGGGTGCCAACATTGCCGGATTTATGAAAGTAGCTCACGCAATGATGGGACAAGGCGTTATTTAGAAGACTTTGTTTAGTTGTATTTGTATTTGTGGTTTGCGCTGCTCGCCTCCTGTGACAGGCGCGGGTAGCGCTATTTTTTGAGATTAACATTATTTTCGCTGGAATTAATTATCTTTGTGGCATGATAGGTTAAATAATAGTTTGTGAATTTGTTATATCAGATAAACAACTCACAACTAATAATTTACCATTGATAGTTTTGTAATTAATAATCATGTAATAAATAAAAAATGCTACAACCCGAATTGAAATTTCGCCGTGACAAGATTCGCAGTCTGATGGTGTCACAGGCATTGACGCCGCACTTATCACTTGTAATGCAAATTTAATTTACACGTATGGCTGTGTAGTCAGTGGCTATCTTTACCTCCCCCTTCATTCGCCTGCACTATTATTTTTCAAACGCCCTAATAATATCACAGGAGAACATTCGTTCTCGATTCGCAAACCGGAACAAATCGTTGACCTGTTGAAAGAACAAGGATTGCCGATGCCAACCAAACTGATGTTAGAAGGTGACGAGCTCCCTTATACGGAATATTGTCGTCTGGCCAGCCTGTTTCCGGAAGCAGAATGTTGTAAATGGCAACCCCGGTGATTCCGTCAGGCACGCAGTGTGAAAACACCTGTAGAAATTGAGATGTTCCGCCGTTCGGGCATTGCCCACGCCAAGGCATACGAACAGATTCCAAGCGTATATCGCCCCGGTATGACAGACATCGAGTTTTCCATTGAAATAGAACGCCTGATGCGTCTGCAAGGTTGCCTCGGAATTTTCCGGGTATTCGGACGCAGCATGGAAATATTCATGGGTAGCGTACTGACCGGAGACAATGCCGGATACCCCTCGCCCTATGATTTTGCTTAGGTGGACAGGGACTTGATCCTGCTTTGCCGGGAGGAGCAAATAAACTCCGCTAAGGAGGTCAGAGCGTTATGGTGGACTTGGGAGGTAACTTCAACGGCTACATGAACGATATGAGCCGCGTATTCTCAATAGGCAAGCTGCCCGAAGAGGCTTACACCGCCCATCAGGTTTTGTTTGGATATCCAAACAAAGATAGCTTCCATCGCCAAACCGGGCATTGCTTGTGAAGTGCTTTACGACATAGCTGCCGAAATGGCCAAAGAAGCCGGATTTGCCGACAAATTTATGGGAACAGGGCAACAAGCCAAGTTTATCGGCCACGGTATCGGACTCGAAATTAATGAAGCTCCAGTATTAGCTCCCCGCATGAAACAACAATTAGAACCGGGCATGGTCTTTGCCCTCGAACCGAAAATCGTTATTCCGGGTGTAGGCCCCGTAGGCATTGAAAACTCTTGGGTAGTAACCAACGAAGGAATAGAAAAGCTGACGAACTGCAATGAAGAAATCATTGAATTAAGTTAAACAGACGATGAAAAAGATGTGTCCGGCAAAGAACAGACACATCTTTTTCTACTAATAATAACACACTTAACCCCCAAAAACAATGAAACAACCTTTCATTCTAACCCTTATGTCCACTGTTGCCTGCACTGCAACAGCCACTAACAAAGCACCGGAAAACACTACACCGACAAAGTCAAAAACACCCAACGTCGTATTTATCTACGCTGATGATCTCGGTTATGGCGATTTGGAATGTTACGGAGCTAAAAACGTGCAAACCCCTAATGTCAACCGGCTGGCAAAATCCGGAATTCTTTTCACCAACGCTCATGCAACAGCCGCCACCAGTACCCCTTCCCGCTATTCCATGCTGACAGGAGAATATGCCTGGCGCAAAGAAGGAACGGATGTAGCGGCAGGAAATGCCGGGATGATTATCCGCCCCGAGCAATATACCATGGCAGATATGTTCAAAAGTGTCGGTTATGCTACTGCCGCAGTAGGCAAATGGCATTTAGGACTCGGAGATAAAACCGCTACTCAAGACTGGAATGCTCCGTTGCCTTGCGCATTAGGTGATTTAGGATTCGACTATCATTTTATCATGGCAGCTACAGCCGACCGCGTGCCTTGTGTCTATATCGAAAACGGAAAAGTTGCCAACTACGATCCGAGTGCTCCTATCGAAGTAAGTTATCAAAAGAACTTCGAGGGCGAACCTACCGGAAAAAGTAATCCTGAATTACTTTACAACCTCAAGCCAAGTCACGGTCACGACATGTCTATCGTCAACGGAATTTCCCGCATCGGTTCATGAAAGGCGGAGGAAAAGCACTCTGGAAAGACGAAAACATTGCTGATTCATTAACGACACATGCCATTCAGTTTATTGAGGAGAACAAAAACAAACCTTTCTTCCTCTACTTTGCCACTAACGACGTACATGTTCCCCGCTTTCCTCACGACCGTTTCAGAGGTAAAAACGATGGGATTAAGAGGCGACGCTATCGTACAGTTCGATTATTGTGTCGGTGAAATTCTGAATACATTAGAGAAATTGGGTTTAAGAGAAAATACGCTCATCATTCTTTCAAGTGACAACGGCCCGGTGGTAGACGACGGATACGACGACAAAGCAGAAGAACTGCTCAACGGTCATAGCCTGCGGGACCGTTACGGGGCAACAAATATAGTGCTTTCGAAGGAGGCACGCGTATTCCCGCCATTGTCAGCTGGCCTGCGGGAGCAGAAAAAGGCATGACTTCAGACCTGTTGGTTTCGCAAGTAGACTGGTTGGCTTCTCTGGCTTCCCTCACCGGAGCTACAATGCCTAAAAGCACTGCACCGGATAGCTACAACTATCTGGGAAGTTGGCTAGGTAAAGAAAAGACAGACCGCCCGTGGGTAATAGAGCAGGCTTCCAACCACACGCTGTCCGTCCGCACCAAAGACTGGAAGTACATCGAACCGAATGACGGACCGAAAATGATCCAGTGGGGACCGAAGATAGAAACCGGAAACTCTAAAGAACCGCAGCTTTATAAAATGAAAGAAGTGAAAGAGGTGACCAACTACGCAAAGAATATGCCGGAGAAAGTGGCCGAACTGCAAAATATCCTTCAAAGCGTACGTGAAGGAAAAGATTTAATCGGAAAATAGATTCAGGATATAGAATGATGAAATGCCTCATAAAGACAGCCACAAAGCCTTAGAGAGGCATTTCATTCTAACCAGCTTAACCTTATTTAATTGCATAATATGATGAATTATAAATCAATCTCGTTGATAGGCGGCACGCTGCTTCTATCTACCTTAACTGCCAACGGACAGAAAAAGAACACCCAACCCAATATTCTTTTCATTCTTTGTGACGACATGGGATATGGAGATTTAGGCTGTTACGGTCAACCATTTATCCGCACCCCTCATATAGACACGATGGCGAATGAAGGTATGCGTTTTACACAGGCATACGCCGGCAGTCCCGTCAGCGCACCTTCCAGAGTTCATTTATGACAGGGCAACATTCAGGTCACTGCGAGGTGCGAGGCAACAAAGAATACTGGAAAAATGTACCGATCGTGTTGTATGGGCAAAACCAAGAATATTCGATAGTGGGGCAACACCCTTATGATTCCGACCATGTAATCTTACCGGAAATAATGAAAGACAATGGCTATACCACGGGTATGTTCGGCAAATGGGCGGGAGGATATGAAGGCTCGCGTTCTACTCCCGACAAACGGGGAATAGATGAATACTACGGTTACATCTGCCAATTTCAGGCTCATCTTTACTATCCCAATTTCCTGAACCGTTATAGTAAAGCGTTGGGCGACACCGGAGTGGTGCGGGTGGTGATGGATGAAAACATCAAATATCCGATGTATGGTCCCGACTACCAGAAACGTCCGCAATACTCGGCCGACATGATTCATCAGAAAGCATTGGAGTGGCTGGACCAACAAGACGACCAACAACCGTTTTTCGGCATATTGACTTACACCTTGCCTCATGCGGAACTCGTTCAACCGGAAGATTCCATCCTGAATGAATACAAAGCCAAATTCAACCCGGACAAAGAGTTTAAAGGAAGCGAAGGCTCACGATACAATGCTATTACGCACACCCATGCTCAATTTGCAGGAATGATTACCCGGCTGGATTATTACGTGGGTGAAGTCCTGAAAAAGCTGAAAGAGAAAGGGCTGGACGAAAACACATTGGTTATTTTCTCCAGTGACAACGGCCCTCACGAAGAAGGCGGAGCGACCCTACTTTCTTCGGCAGAGACGGAAAGCTGCGCGGATTAAAACGCCAGTGTCATGAAGGAGGAATACGTATTCCGTTTATCGCGCGTTGGCCGGGCACATACCAGCAGGTAAAGTGAACGATCATATCTGTGCTTTTTATGATTTAATGCCTACATTCTGCGAAGTGATCGGCATCAAGGACTACGAAAAGAAATATCGCAATAAAGAAAAAGAAGTCGATTATTTCGATGGGATTTCTTTTGCTCCCACACTGCTGGGTAAGAAAAAGCAAAAGAAACATGATTTCCTGTATTGGGAATTTGATGAAACAGACCAGATTGCCGTACGCATGGACGATTGGAAGATGGTGGTAAAAAAGGAACACCGTTCCTCTACAACTTAAAAACGGATATTCACGAAGATACTGACATAGCACTCCAACATCCGGACGTTGTAGAAAAGATGAAAGCTATCATCTTCGAACAACATACGCCCAATCCATATTTCTCGGTGACGCTACCCAAACAGTAAACGTACGGATAAAGAAATAATGAGTAATCAGCAGTTAGAAAGCAAGGTTTCATTCATTTCGGTACCGTTTTGAATAAAATAATGGAGTATTCTGGAAACGTTGTGGTAAATCTGAAAAAGATGATTGAGTTTTTAAGATTCCCCGTTATCTTTTTATTATAAGATATG
>ENA-OQJH01000663-OQJH01000663.1-human-gut-metagenome-genome-assembly--contig:-NODE-663-length-17442-cov-2.219174_pt1 | contig 17442 bp, 19 predicted proteins | sample MGYA00242597_ERZ504763 | MGnify/ENA primary metagenome ERZ504763 (study PRJEB26092, sample SAMD00036359) | human gut metagenome | host: Homo sapiens | study: EMG produced TPA metagenomics assembly of... | reverse complement strand
ATTGTTTCTATTGTGTTGTTTGTTACAACCCTCAACGGCACAGAAACCTGTGACAAAACCGAAAGAGGTCACAGTAAAAGCTATGACTTACAACACGTATAGCGGTCGTAAACAAGGAATTGATAAGATAGCCGAAGTCATTAAAAAAGAGAACCCGGATATCGTTTCACTCCAGGAAATAGAAAGAAACACGGAGATTAACCCTTGGGATACTCCGAAAAAACTGTCGGAACTGACGGGGATGAAATATTATTATTTTGCCCATGCGCTCGATATTCCGACTGGCGGAGATTACGGAAATGTGATTCTTTCCAAATATCCGGTTTCCGAGGAAAAGAGTTTTAAGTTGAGTGTACTGAAAGAAGGCGATTATGTCCGTTCTTTCGGCTATGTGAAAGTTGCGAAGGAAGGCAAAGAATTCTATTTCGCTACGACACATCTGGACCATAAATACGAAGATGCTGCCCGTCTGAAACAGGTTGATGAAATTCTTGCGTGTGTGGAGCAACTGGATAAACCTGTTATCTTGGGGGGAGATTTGAATTCCCGCCGTGGTTCTGCTACCATGGCTGCTTTTCAAAAGTATTTCACCGTAAATTGTTTGAGTGATGGTGCTCCATGGACAGTACCCGTTCCAAGTCCGGCTTACGCATGTGACTGGTTGATTTATGCGCCAAACGAGGCTTTTACGGTGAAGGCGTATAATGTTTGTTATTGGGCGGATAAGGAATCAGACCATTATCCGGTAGTGGCTACTTATCTTATCAAATAAGAGGGTGTTCTGACATGCTTATGATTCTTTTTATATAAACCGAATTCTTGTAAAGCAGCATTATTCTTTTTGTTCTTGATGAACCTTTCGATAAGCAGTAGGAGACATCCCGAAATACTCCTTGAAGCTTTTCCCGAAATAGTTCAATGAACTGAAACCTAGCTGAAAACTAATATCGCTAATGTTGTATTCTTCATTTTTCCGAAGCATTTTAGCGGCAGTTTTCAGCTTTATATTTTGGATAAAGGAATGAGGGATTCACCTGTAACCTTCTTCATTTTTAGGAATAACTTTGTCCGGCTCAGCCTAACTCAGCACATAGCAGTGTGACGTTAATATCTCCGCTTCCTTTTTCCAGTCTGGTTTGTACAATTCTTATTATCTGGTCGATAAAATCTTGGTCGAGTTTGTTATCAGTCAGTTGTTCCGCACTGCTGTTTTCTAATGCTCTGTATCGTTCTTGTAATTTTCGTCTGTTATTTAGTAGGTTAATACATTTGGCGATTAGGATTCTGATATTAAAAGGTTTAGTGATATAATCATCAGCCCGCAATTCAGACCTTTAATATTATGTTCCACACTGCTTAGTGCAGTGAGCAGGATGACCGGTATGTGACTGGTATCAAAGTGAGATTTTATTCTTGCGCAGAGATTTATGCCGGAAATACCGGGCATCATGACGTCTGATAAAATAAGATCCGGTGAGTTTAACTGTGCAATCTTAAATGCCTCTTCACCATTCTTGGCCTCAAAGATTTCAAAAATAGGTTCAAATATCTCTATAAGCAGTTTCCGCAATTCATCATCATCTTCAACGATAAGCAAGGTAGATGAATGGTCGAAGTCCTTTTTTTGCTGTGCGATGAAATCTTCCAGGTTTTCTTTTTCGCTTTCTATGCTTATAGCGTTGTTGATAATTTCCTTGTTCCCTTCATCTTCTATAATAGTGACATTTTTGTCTTCCTTGAAGTGCTCCTTGCCGACGGGTAGTTCAACGATGAACGAACTTCCTTTGTGTTCTTCACTTTCCACTGTTATTTGTCCGTGATGGGCTTTTACGATGTTGAGTGACAGCGATAATCCTATGCCGGTTCCGGTATTGGATAATTCTCTGTTTACGGAGTTATTCACCTGGAAGAAACGTTCAAAGATTCGTCCGGTCATATCTTTGGGGATTCCGATGCCGGAATCGGTGAAGTTATAATTACAGAAGAATCCGATGAGGTTATTTTTATCTCGACCGTTCCGTTTTCCGGAGTGAACTTGAAAGCATTCGACAGGATATTATTGAATACCTTTTGTAGCTGAACTTCGTCAAACCACGCGTACCGGCTCTTTTGGTCGAACACAAAATTGAAATGTATATTCTTTAATTCGGCATAACTGACGAAAGAATCATATATCTCTTGTGTGAATAGCACTATATCCTGCTGCTTGATTCTTAATGAGAAATTCTCCTTGTTGTATTTCAGGAAATCGAGAAGTTCGTTTATCAAAGCTCCCATTTTGGCAGCCCTGTTGTGTACTTCACGCAAACTATTCTGAATGGTTGGCAATGAATAATTGGACATAAGGATAAGCTCCAGTTGCCCGGATATCAGCGCAATAGGTGTTTTTAACTCATGTGATATGTTCCCGAGAAAACGCATCTTGGATTCGTTTATCGCATCTTTTTGCAGTTTGTCCCGTCTTTCAAGTTCCAGTGAGTTTCTTAGCAATAACTTGGAACGGTAGAAATAGGCGATGCTGACGATGACGGATAATATCAGTAATGTATATAAGAGATAAGCGTACCAGGTGGCATAAACCGGGGGGATAATCGTAATCCCGAGACTGATTTCATTAAGTTCGGCTTCATCCTTAAAAGAGATGTTTCTTACTTTTAACTTATAATCTCCATAAGGTAAGTTCATGTAGTTGATTGATTTCTGGGGATGAAGTTCAATCCAGGTATGGCTATACCCATCCAGTTTATATTGATATTTGGACTGTCCGAGATTAACGAAGTCATTGGTTCCGATTTCGACGGATATGTTATTTTCGTGATGTTTCAGTTTGATGTGGTCCGTTGCGAAAAGAGATTGGGGTAATATCCGTGAAGAATCGTTTGCCGCTACTTCCTTGTTGTTAACGAATAGTTGGAGAAAAACATCTTAGTAGGCAGACTTTCCGGAAACAGGTTACTTTCGGAAATTATAGCAAGACCGTTTATTCCCCCCATGACGATGCGGTTATCACTGGTTTTCATAATGTCGCCCGGAATCATTGACGGAAGGACGAACTTGTTCTGCGATTTATAATTGTAGCTTCTCTTTGTGTTGAGGTCGATATAGGACAAGCCGTTTGCGCTGGTGACTAGAAGCTGGTGGTCGGATAAGGGATAAACAGCACTCAGATAATCGCTGTCGAGATTACTATTCTTGCTGTTTATCTGTTCGAGCCTGTCCTGAGCCGGATAATAAATAAGAATACCTGCGCCTAATGTTGTAGCTATGATACGATTGTCGTTGTCTTGGATAAGAGATGTTATGGTATTCTTTGAAGAAGCGGTGATTTGGGCTAGATATTTGTCGAGGCTACGTACATAGTTTTGTTTGATGCTGTAGTAACACAGATTATTTCCCCCAATCCACAGGTTGTCCTGGTTGTCTATCATCAATGAATTTACGGCATAGATGTATTTGTCTAGAAGAGATATTTTCTTGATGCTGTAATCTTCCAGATTCATATAATATACACCTGAGAGCGTACCCAGATATAAGATATTTTTGTGGCGGATGATAGCTTGAACGATTTCTGAGCGTTTTGTGTGGTCGGACGGATCAATAGTGAAATGTTTGAATTCTTTTTTGTCAATTGAGTAGCTGCAAAGTCCGCCGAGATGAGTTCCTATCCATATGGTATTGGACGCATCATCATAATACAGAGTCTTGACATTATTGTGAGATATTGTATGATTCTCTTTCGTGTAATATGCATAGTCATTGGTTGCGGGCAGGTAAGACACCAGGCCGCCCCCTTCTGTGCTTATCCATAGACGCCCCGTCCTGTCTTCTATAATTTTGCTGATTACAGGCCCGATTCCGGCGTGTCCCAGTTTCAGATTATTGTATTCGAAAATGTCGGTGTGCGGATTGTAGTAGTCCAGCCCACCGTAGTAAGTGCCGAACCACATCGTGCCTTGGTCGTCCTTCATTATAATCCAGACAGAGAGGTTACTCAATCCCGCACTGCCTTCTTTCTCCAGACCATAAAAACTGATATCACCTGTTTTCGGGTTTATGACGTTCAATCCCAACATGGTTCCTACCCAGATATTTCCATTGTTATCTTCGCATACTGTCCTTACATAGTTACTGGCTAAGGTAGGTTCCGTATATTGGACGATATCTCCCGACGGAGTTAATTTGAATAACCCTCATTCAGAGTGCCACCCAGATGTTGTTCCGGCTGTCTTCGTTTATTGATATAATTTCGCTGCGGGTGGTCAGTACTTTCTGCTGCCTGCTGATGGTCGATGGAAAATACACCGTCATGTTTGGTTCCGATATATAGCATTTTGTCAGATGCTTCTTTCAATGACGAAATACTCAGGTTATTACTGTCAATTTTGTATTTGGCCTGGCATATTCCTTCCTTATAATTATAGACACTGTCCAGTAAACCGATCCATAGAGAGTTGATGCCGTAGTTGAAAGCGATGGACGGCAATATCTGTGTGTTCGGCTGGCTGAATATGATACGGCTTTCCTCTTTTATCAGGTCATATTCAATGATGCTGTAATCCGTATTGACGTATAAATGCCCTTTCTTGTCTCCACAAATTGTCGGAACAAGGTTGGACTGTATCCAGTTATTTATTCCCATGAAGTTGACAGACTCGATATAATTTCCGTTATACTTCTTCACGCCGTCTTTAGTTCCGATCCACAAGACACCGGACTCATCCTGATAAAGTCCGTTGATGGTTATCTGGGGAAACATTGAATTAAGTGACAAATGCTGAAAGTTTACCGTTTCGGACGCAACGGCGGATGAAATGCACGCAACCAGCATAAATATAATAGCAACCAGTCTGTTATGTTCAGCCATATATTAAAAGCGTTAATTAAGTTTCTATTGTTTTTGGAACTTCCTATATTTAGTTTTGAAATTCATCTTAGGGATTTATATAGTGGGGGACTATTTATTATACATCTTATATCTGATGGCAGGTTCGATAATTACAAATGTATCGTTATTTTTTGAGATAATGAAACAAAAAGCGGTTTGTAACAGGGATATGAACAAAATTGTAGAACCTTTGGTACTTTTTTATCCAATACTGCTTCCCGTAATCTCCTACTTTTGCTCTTGTTGTCAAGCGAAAGCCTTTGGATGAATCTTTTAATTTTTAATATACCCCAAATTATAAGCAAAGAAAATATGAAAAATTATGTGGTGATATGCCTGCTCTCATTTATGGTATCAGGATGTGTAACAACTCCGGAACCTTCTATGGAACACGTTGTCGATTATGCCTTGAATCGGGCGGTAGAACAATATAAGCATATGTACGCTGTCATGGATTCTATTCCGGAGATGTTACCCCGTTCGGTGGATAAAAACGGGGGGCTTGAAACCTCGGACTCTTATTTCTGGACGAGCGGCTTTTATCCCGGAACTCTTTGGTACTTATATGAATATACCGGAGACGAGCAACTAAAGGACATGGCTTCCAGGATGAGTGACAGAGTGGAGATTCAGAAGTATAATAAGGACAATCATGATGTCGGCTTTATGATTAACTGTTCTTTCGGGAATAAATACCGGTTATTGGGTGATACTTCCTGTATTGATATAATTACTACGACCGCCCGGTCGTTATCTACGCGCTATCGTTCAGCCGTAGGATGCACGCGTTCATGGAGTCATCCGGGAACTTTGCATTGGCAGTTTCCCGTAATCATTGATAATATGATGAATCTTGAACTGCTCTGCCGTGCGACAGAGTTCTCAGGTGACAAGAGTTTCTACGATATGGCAATCTCTCATGCTGACAAAACAATGGCGAATCATTTCAGACCGGATTATAGCTGCTATCATGTGGTGAACTATGACACGATAAGTGGAAATGCACTCCAGAAATGTACATGGCAAGGATACGCTGATGAGTCGGTATGGAGCAGGGGACAATCCTGGGCATTATACGGATATACGATGATGTATAGGGAGACGAAACAACCACGCTATCTGGAACAAGCCAGGCATATCGCCCGGTTCCTGATTAACCACCCGAAGATGCCGCAGGATAAGATTCCTTACTGGGACTTTGACGACCCTGGCGTTCCGAATGTCTTGAGAGATGCTTCGGCTGCTGCTATCATGCGTCTGCCTTGTTGGAGTTGTCGGGCTATGTGGACAAAGCAACCGGGCAAGACTATATCGCTGTTGCTGAAACACAACTTAAAACGTTGGCTTCGGACGAATATCTGGCAAAGCGGGAGAGAATGCTAATTTTATACTTAAACATAGTGTAGGTTTCTTACCTCAAAACAGTGAAGTAGATGTACCCTTGACTTATGCCGATTATTATTTTGTGGAAGCACTAATGAGATACAGGGCTATGTGTTTGAAAGAATAGAGTTCTTAATTAAAATCATTACTATATGAAAAACAAGTTGATGAAGATGCAGTTTCTATTGTTACTGACGACCGTCGTTGTAGTGCAATCTTTTGCCCAAAGCAATTCTATAAAGATAAACAAGGAACATCCCGCCTGATTTTATCGAATGCGGATATTGATTTAATGCGTGGAAATGCCCTTTCCGGTATTGAGCCTTGGAAAACAGCTTGGGAGAATCTGAAAAATGAGATCGATGGTTATGCGGATGAAAAATGGAAAACGAAGTTTATCGGGGGGATGTCAGCATGTCATTTTATAATGCTGCAATACGTGATGGATCAGCGGCTCGTGATTTAGCGATTGGTTATCAGATAACCAAGGATAGGCGTTATGCAGGCAAGGCTATTAGAATCATTGATGAATGGTCCTCACCTAAGGATGTGGCAGGCGCTTATTTTGATCCCGATAAATCCTATCCTAATACCGGAATGTTAGTATCCCGCGGAATATTTGCTTTTTTGTATGCTTATGATTTGCTTTGTGCGGACAATCTGATTGATAAAGATAAGCAAAAGCAATTTAAAGACTGGCTTAGAATATTACTTCCTCATATAAAGGAGGGAGCCAGACGATGGCATGAGAACGACTATTTTGGAAAACAGTACTATCAGAATCACATTGTTGCAGAAGTGGTAGGTCTTATGTCTATCGGTATCATTCTGCGCGACAATGAGCTGGTGAACTATGCATACGATGGAAAAAATAATCCGCGTAATGCAAAGAATGTGATTGAAGGCATGATTCTGATGAATGGACAACCCCCTTACGTTGGTGAGCCAGGTAGTTGGGCCACTCATGATGGAGAAATAATGGACAGGTACAGGCATTTCGTTCTGACTCACCACGGATATACCACAAAACCGAACAGGGCATTGCAATATGTCGGATTATCAACCAATTTGATGATGATAACAGCAGAAATGGGGCGACTGAACGGATTCGACCTTTATAATTACGTAGCACCAGCAGGTGAGAATATTAAGCTTCCTCTGTTATTTTATGCCGATTTCTATATTACAAAAGATGCTTCTATAAAAGGAGGGTTTTATGAGGGGGAGGATTCCTGGATTAATCATAATGACCAGGCTGTTTTCACTTTATGGGAAGTGGCACATGCGCGTTATCCTGAAGAGAAAATCTTTAATGAGGTTTTACGTAAAAATGAACGTGCTTCTCGAAAACTACATTTGTTAGGGCCGGTATTGCTTACTCACGGGCGTTGTATTGAATAAAATTATCTTTAATAATCAATATCTATGAAACAGAAAGACATCAGTAAACGAATATGTTCATTTTATATGATTATATTCATGCTCATGATACCTATATATGGTATTTGGGCGCAGTCACCATTGAATATAAGCGGGAAAGTGGTGGATGGAACAACGAGCCCATGATTGGAGCTACGGTTCGGATTAAAGGACAACAGACTGGTACTATCACTGATATGGACGGTTTGTTCTCCATAAGGCTCAAGAGAAAGATGTACTCCTATTTTCGTATATAGGATATGCCCGACAGGAAATGGAAGCATCAAAGGCTAATGGTGCAACCATTATTTTGACAGAAGACGGCAAGGCATTGGAGGAAGTTGTGGTGGTGGCTACGCCACCCAAAAAAAGGTGAATCTAACTGGTTCGGTATCTACTGTGAATCTGATAGAACAGGCCGAAAGCCGTCCGATGACAAGCCTATCGACCGGTTTGGCAGGATTGAGCTCCGGATTATATGTCAATCAGGGTTCGGCCCGTCCTAATAATGATGGAGCAACATTGCTTGTCAGGGGGCAGGGAACACTGAACAACTCTTCTCCGCTCGTTATAATTGATGGGGCGGAAGGCAATATCAACGAAGTCAATCCGCAGGATGTGGAATCTATTTCCGTGTTGAAAGACGCTTCCTCATCAGCTATTTACGGTTCAAGGCAGCTAATGGAGTTATTCTTATAACTACCAAGAAAGGTTCGGAGGGTAAGGCATCTATTTCTTACAATGGATATGTTTCATTTCAAAAGCCTTCTAATACAATTAAGACTGTGAATAACTATGCGGATTATATGGAATATTACAATGAGGCGGCATATAATGTTGACCCCACTGCAATGCCTGTATATTCGGAACGGAAAATAGCAGAATGGCGTGTACATCCAATGAGCCTTATCTATATCCAAACACAAATTGGCAGATGAAATATTCTCAACCGGGGTATCTACTAACCATAATTTGTCATTCTCGGTTGGAAACCGGAAGTTGAAAGCTTTCGGTTCTGTTGCCTACCTGAACAATCCGGGTATTGTGGAGAATTCGGCCTATGAGAGATTTTCAGCCGTCTTAATGTGAATGCAGAATTGAAACCTTGGATAACGTTAGGTATGAATATCAGCGGGCTCAAGTCGGATGCTGAGATGGGGTCTAAATATATGAGTTCATTATTTGACAAGATAGCTAATCCGGGTATTGTTTATCGTCATCCCGACGGCAGGTATGGGGCTGTTGAAAATCCGGAAGAGAACCAGCAGGTGCAGAGCCTCTTTATCATTTGAACATGTATCAGGGAAATATAGAAGTTAATAATATCACTTCCCGGTTTTGGGGAAATATAAAAGTTTTCAAAGGGTTAAATATAGAAGCATCCTATACCTACCGTCGCAATAACACACAAGAAGAAGAAACCCCTGATTATGCTGACCGTTGGAGTTTTCAGACTAATACGATAACGCAACTGGCTGCTGGCAAAACGTATGTGAGGAATAAGAACTGGACAAACACGCATCATGTGGCGGATGTAGTTGCGCGTTTTCAAAAAACATTCTTTGACAAGCTGGATGTAGGAGTGTTGGCAGGCGCCAGTCAGGAGAAAGACAATGTGAAATGGTTTGAAGCTAAGCGCTACGATCTTCTTGCTGATAACCTCTCTGTAATAAATGGTGCTACCGGTGATTCGGAGACTAGCGGGGCGGCAACCGATTGGGTGATGCGTTCTTATTTTGGGCGAATCAATTTGTCATGGGCGGATAAATATCTATTCGAAGGAAACATACGTCGCGACGGCTCTTCCCGTTTCCATAAGAATCACCGATGGGGGACATTCCCTTCATTCTCTTTAGGTTGGCGCATATCAGAGGAGAATTTCCTGAAGTCTGTCAAGTGGATCAATATGATGAAGTTGAGATTTTCGTGGGGAGCGTTGGGTAATAATGCTGTAGATAATTATGAATACCAGTCTGTATACAACAAGGATAATTATATCTTGGGAAATGCTGTCATGCAAGGATTGGCGCAAACACAACTGGCCAATGCGATGGTGTCTTGGGAAACGACCTATGTTACTAATATCGGGCTTGATTTCAATCTCTTCGGTTCGAAACTGGATGGAACGATTGATGTCTTCAATAAAGATACTCGTGATATTCTTATCGACCTTCCGGCACCGTTACTTGTCGGGAATGCGTCCATTCCTACACAAAATGCTGCGAGAGTCAGAAACAAAGGTATCGAGATGAACTTGAAGTGGAATCATAAGATTGGAAAGGTCGATTATTTTGTGGGAGGTAATTTTACCTTCATAGACAATGAAGTGACGCGTTTCAAGGGAGAAGAAAGGTCGATAACGGGAACGAACATGATTCAGGAAGGATATCCTATCAATATCCAATATGTGCTGGCTGTTGACCGTATTCTTCAAACAGATGAAGATATGTTATTTGTCGAGAAGATGATTAAGGATGCGCCTATTGATCCTGCTACCGGGCAACGTGTCAATCCGTTCGCCTCGTATGGAACTCCGCAAAAAGGAGACTTCTTATATAAGGATATCAATGGTGACGGAATCATCGATGACAATGATAAATATGCGGTAGGACATGGCCTCGCTCCCCGCTTCACCTATGGATTCTCATTCGGAGCAGAGTGGAATGGATTCGATTTTGCCTGTTTGTTTCAGGGCAATGCGGGATAAAAAGATATTGGCAAGATAAGTTCTATAGAGGATGTATTGATTACGGAAGTGTGATAAACAAAGAAATCGCCGAAGGTGCTTGGAGGGAAGGGAGAACCGATGCCAAATATCCGAGATTACTTACGAACTTGGATACAAAGAATACTCAGCCGAGCGATTTTTGGGTGCATAATAAATCGTATTTGCGTTTGAAGAATGTTCAGGTTGGTTATAAACTTCCGAAGAAACTCCTTCAGAGGCTGGATATATCACAGCTTCGCATATATACGAGCTTGGAGAATATGCTGACGTTTACTTCTTACAAAGGTATCGATCCGGAAATAAACGGAACAACTTATCCGACGATGAAACAAATGACGGTGGGTGTAAATGTGGTATTTTAAAAAACTATTATTATGAAAACAACAAAATATATTGTTGCAGCATTTCCCTGATATTGGGGTTGAGCAGCTGTTATGATTTGGATGTGGCTCCTACGATAAGTGCTCAAGGCAACTATTGGAAAACCGAGGCTGATGCCAAGTCGGGAGTGATGGGAGTATATGCCCAGTTAAAGAATAATGGGGCATATGGATATATGCCGTTATTTGATACTTATTCTGATATTGCTCAGGGGCCTGGCGGCCCGGTTGAGCAAGGGACTTATAACGGTGCCTATGATTTTCTTGTGCAAAACTGGCAAGATACATATGATGGTATTCAACGTGCCAATACGGTTATCAAGAATGTGTCGGGCATGGCAATTGACGAGACGGTAAAGAATCGTATTCTAGGTGAAGCCCGTTTCTTGAGGGCATTGTATTATTTCCATCTGGCAGACTTTTTCGGGGGAGTACCTGTTTACGATGAAAGTTGGGAAGTTTCCGAGTCATTCAATGAAATGTTGTTGCCTCGTAGTTCCAGAGAAGAAGTATGGGCGTTTATCATTAAAGACCTGACATTTGCCGTAACGAATCTTCCTCTCAAATGGGATGCGTCTGATTATGGCAGGGCAACAAAGGCGCGGCTTATGCTTTGCGTGGAAAGACATATCTGTATATGAAGGATTGGAAGAAGGCGATAGAAGATTTTGAGGAGATTGTTTATAATAAAACCAATCAGTATGGTTATAAATTGTATCCGGATTATTCAGCCCTGTTCACTTCGGCAGGACCGGTTCCGAATGATAATGAAACTATATTTGCCATTCAGAATAAGGGTACTACTGATAATTTGTATGGAATGGCATTGTGCACTTTATATGGAACCCGTGGTTCTTATGGAGGAGGTCGGGCCACCTGTATGCCATCTGTAACATTGGCAGATATATATGAGGAGAAGGATGGTCAGCCGTTCGATTGGAATAATCATATCCCGGGATATAATGAGAATGATGCAGTGAAGAAAAAGGCTTTTCTGGCCACGTTGAACTCCTCGAAGCAAAAACTGGAAACCATACCGGATACGGCATTATTAGGTAATATCTATAGGGGTAGGGATCCGAGAATGATGCAATCCCTGATAGTTCCGTATTCTTATTATAATGGCTATATTGTAGGAACGGGAGCTAAGAGACAGTTGTATGCCATTGCAGCAGGAACAACCGTAGCTAATGGTTTTATACAGAATGACAGGGGATGGAATGTTTATTTTTACCGTAAGTTTGTTCCTATTGAAGACATGGGAGGAGCAATTACGAATCGTAATCATACTCCTATTAATTTCCCCGTCATTCGTTTCGCAGATGTATTGTTAATGTTGGCAGAGGCTTATAATGAGGATAATCAACTGGAAAAGGCTATCGTTGAATTGAATAAGGTACGAAACAGACAGTCTACCAAAATGCCGGGGCTGAATAGTGGTCCGGCATGGTTACAAGTAACCGAAAAGGAAGAAATGTTCGAACGTATTATGAAGGAACGTGCGGTAGAACTTATCGGTGAAGGGCATCGCTTCAGTGACTTGAGGCGTTGGGGGCTAGCTGTGCAATACTTGAACAATCGGCAAGAGAAAGATTTTACTGGAGAAGTTCGTTTCACACGCAAGTTTACCGACAGGGATTATTTATGGCCTATCCCAGTGAAGAGATTCAACGAAATCCGGCTTTGAAACCGAATAATCCGGGTTGGTGAATTTAGTCTTAGTTGCAAACAAATTGAGTAAACGATGAAAAGAGAAGCATTTAAAATGTATCTGAAAGCCGGATCTGAAAAAGAGTATCAAAAACGGCATAGTGAAATATGGCCTGAGTTAGTAAAGCTTTTGAAAGCTAACGGTGTCTCTGACTATTCTATATTTGGGATAAAGAAACGAATATATTGTATGCTGTGCAAAAAATAACGGTGCAGGTTCACAAGATATGGGAGAGAATGAGATTGTGAAACGATGGTGGGATTATATGGCGGATATAATGGAAGTCAATCCGGACAATTCACCGGTAAGCATTTCATTGGAAGAAGTATTTTATATGGAGTAGGAATGTAAACAATCAAAATGAAATAGATTATGAAAATAGAATATAAGCATTCAATCATTCTGACATTGTTGCTAATGGCACAGATGCTTTTAGCATGCAATGATGATGCAAAAAATACGGAAATATCTATGGTGTCGGATAGTTCTGTCAAGATAGGATATGTGGGTGGGAAAGAATTGATTAAATTTATTTGCTATGATAAATGGACTATCTCGTCAGATGTGGGATGGATAAAATTTGAGAGCCCGACAGAAGGGAATGGGAACGCTATTATCAGAATCAGTGTAGATAAAAACACATCAGAGAAGGAGCGTATCGGCCAACTTTCAATTACTTGCGGAAGTAATGCCGAAATAATAAAGGTAGTACAATCTATAAAAACGATTAATATTGAGCATAGGCATCCTTCTCTGCTTTATACAAAAGAAGAATTGCTGAATATTAAAAGTATGATTGAGGAAAATCGTTCAGCGGACATAACCCGGACTTACAATAACTTGATGAGTCGTTGTAATAAAGCTCTTACTTATACAGCTAATCCTTATACGGGACAAGATCCCGCCCAGTTTATTACAGCTATTTATACTCCCGGGTCAAACTCACGGGATTTAGCTATGGCCTATTGGTTCACACAAGATAAGAAGTACGCTCAAAAATCAATTGAGATTATAAAGCTTGGGCTGAAGCATGCCGGAACATCACCTATGTGGCGGATGCGGGTAGTGCCATGTATCTCACCAGAGGAATGTATCCAATGTTCTGTGCTTATGATATGTTGTTGACTGAGAATGTCATGATGAAGAGACGAAGAAGATTATAACCGATTGGTCAAGTAATCTATAAGAGGAATGAATAAGTCTGGAGAATGGGAGAAATAATGATTATTTTAATTAAGCAGTATTATCAGAATCATGTCGTAGCCCATACGATGGGGTTCTTGATGCTCGGCTGGTAACAGACAATGATGAATTGATTCAGTTTGCCATAGATGATCCATCGAATCCGAGGGATGTATATGAATTATTGGCCGGATGTATATTTATGGATGGCGATACTCCTTGTCCAAGAGAAAAGGCAGGAGCTCCGCTCCCTGTGAAAGGTGAAATCTACGACCGCTATCGTCATGATACGGCACCGTTGAAAGGGCTGCAATATACTCATTTAACGCTGACATTGTTGTCTGTGAATGCGAGGATGTGTTATAATAATGGTCTGGATTTATTTGCATACACAGCTCCGACTGGAGAAACTTGCGTTATTCTTTCGAATATTATAGCGATTATTACAGGATGATGGACTCGTGCATCAAAGGTGGATACTATTGCGGTGAAACCGAGCGTATTGCAAAAGCCGGGGACAATCCGGGTATGTATGAAATGGGATTCCGGTATTATCCGGATAGCGAACCTGTTAAGCAATTGATAAATTCTGGTGTCTTCAACAGAGAATCATCTTATATGGATTTGTTGGGATACACCCGCTTTCTTTCAGTAGTAATTGATAACTAATTTAAAAGCGATAGATTATGAAAGAACATATTTCATGCCATTTGAGCCAATCATTCAAGATAGCTGGTACGTATATATGGCTTTTGCTTTTGGCCATCAGTTTGTTACAGTCTTGTGATGACAATGATGAAGTGAAAAACAAACCGACTCTTTATATAATAACGGAGCCTATAGACGGATTGAGTACGTATGGTGGAGCTGTACAAGTAGAATTTCTTTGTAATCTGGATTGGAAAGCATCTACGGATGCATCCTGGATTACATTGGATGAAACAAGCGGTAGCCAAAGCGCCACGATAGATGCCCGGATTGCAAAGAATGAAGAAGGAGCAGACAGGACAGGAACTATTACCCTTGTTGCCGGTGAATTGAAGAAAACGTTAAGTATCACTCAGAAATATAGGGATACTTCAACTCCTCAATTGGAGATTACTACTAAGAATCCTGTCAAATTAGGCTTCGAAGGAGGTGTCCAGGCTATATCCTTTGTTTGTAATGTAAGATGGGAAGCTTCGTCGATGTGGACTGGATTTCTTTCAGTAATGCGACTTCTGGATTGGAAGACGGCACACTGGATTTTGTAGTAGACGCGAATGAAGGAGATGAAATTCGAGAAGGAATAATCACCATTGTAGCCCAAGGATTAATCAAAACGGTAGAAATCGTACAGCAGACCGAAGCTATGGGTGGTGTGAATTTACTGGACACTCCGGAAGAAGATTACAGCTTCGAAAGAATCACTACCAACAAGTTTTGGCCTGCTTTGGGAGAATGGGGTGGCTCGAATACGGAAGGTATTGGTAAATTTGGAGCTAACAATACCGCTATCAGGGTTTCAGCAGGTTCTCCTACACCTCGCACCGGGGCGTCATATTTATTCTTACGTATGCGCGATAACGAGCAAGCAACTTCCTTGAATTGGTTATGGAGAAAACTAAGTGGATTGATACCCGGTAAATCGTATACATTCTCTTTCTGGTATAAAACTCCGCCGGAAAAAGATATGGTACAGACTGGGAATATCAGGTTGGGAGCCGTTGTTGATGCTGCTGATATATCGAATTTGTCCAATCCATTGGCACCGGAAGTAACTTTTGGATATGTTGCCGCCTCTGATGGAGTCTTGAGTAGTTCCGATGAGCATAAAAAAGTATCTTATACATTTACTATGCCTGTCGGAAAGACAGAAGTGTATATTGTCTGGAGAAGAAATGGACATCAGCAGCCATTCTTAGATGATATGAGTTTGGTACTGAACCCATAGGAATCTTATAGTACGGAGTGGAAGATGAAAAAGATGATTCTTGGTTTGTTCTTTTTGCTGTGCCCCTGTTGGATAGTATGGGGGCAGCAAAACGAGCAACAAAAGCGATTCGATATATTATCAGAGAAACCGGCACAACTGGTTTTTGAAGATAATTTCCGACATGCATGGTCGGAGAAATGGCATCTGGATGGAGAAAATGCCAAGATAATCCAGAAAGACGGGCGACTGGAAATGTATGCAGGCGGAAGAGCTTATGTAGATGCCGATCACTTGGTATTGTGGACAAAAGAGGAATTCAAAGGGAACTTGAAAATAGAATATGATTTTACGAGGCTGGATTCTTCCGGGTATTATTGTGTGAATATACTCTATATTCAGGCGCAAGGGGCAGGAAGAAAACCATTTGTTAAAGATATATTCAAGTGGAATGAACTCCGTAAGGTTCCCCGGATGAGTATGTATTTCAATAATATGGATACTTATCATATTAGTTATGCAGTAACAGGAGTTGCATCAGAAGATAAGCCTGAATATATTCGTGCTCGTCGGTATATGCCTCAGTGGGAGAAGGGACTTGAAGGAACGGAACTGAAGCCTGAATATTTGAATACGGGTCTGTTTAAGATTGGAGTCACTTATCATCTGACTTTCATAAAATATGAAACGAATTTGTATATGAATGTGAAGGGAGATGGCCAAGATAAGACTTTTTACTTTGATGCTTCTGCCTTTCCAAAGATAGATAAAGGGCGAGTGGGTTTAAGACAAATGTATACTCGTAATTCAAAGTATGCAAATTTTAGAGTTTATCAGTTGGATAAATGATACTTGTAGCTATCTTTGATGATATGAGTTTGGTGATAAGTCTGTAAATTTAGCCTGAATTTAATATAAAACAAGATGAAAATGCTAGCACAGATCTTGTTGACTTTCTTGGCAACTGGGTAGAAGTGGAAGAGAAAGCCCGTTTCGGTGAGGTTGGTTCTTATGAAGTAACCATCACGCGGTATTTTTCGTTGGTATTGAAGTTGTACCAAACCCCTTCCGGGAAATAAACTTTCCGTGATTTCTTATTCTCATACAGGGGAGTGACCATCAGGTCGCTCCCGATCATATATTGGTCACTGATAGTGCGCAAGCGTTCATTTATAAAGGTAAGGAATCAGCTCCATATGAAGGTTAATCAGCGTGCGGACATACTCTTCATATTGCTTTGCTTCCGGCAGAAACTCGCCTCGTTCATTCTTGCCGCGGTCAAATTGTAGTCAGGGGGCGTATTGCAGGTACCATGCGTTGACCATTGCTTGCGGAGAAAGAATCACCGTCTGCAGGCGATGAAAGAAATCCTCGGCAGAGTAAGGTTCCAGTGCTTTCAATCTCCCCCTTTTGCAGTTTGATAACTTCCGGAGCAATTTCTTTTTGGGCAGATACTTGTGTGGCAGACAGGAGTCCCGCTGTCATTATAAAAAGATAAATGAATAGTTTCTTCATAGTCATTAATCTATTATTTTATTTATATATGACTTTTTACGTAGCTTTTTCCACTAAGTAAGGCTATAAACATAAGTAAAAATTGTGAGATTTCTTATCAAGATTTCGTAATATTGCATTTTATTAGAAATACTGAAATAAATAAGATCATGAAAAAGATTTGCCTTCTTCTCTTTTGCTTTGTGCTTGCATTGCTCAAGCACAAAATGCTTATCGCACAAACAAAGATATATCTTATGTCTCTGGCTCCGAAACGGACACCTATCGTCTGGAACGTTGATAAATCTGACTAGTTAATTATTCTTGAAACCAAGAGGAAATTCTCAA
>ENA-OQJH01000662-OQJH01000662.1-human-gut-metagenome-genome-assembly--contig:-NODE-662-length-17476-cov-1.651565_pt1 | contig 17476 bp, 24 predicted proteins | sample MGYA00242597_ERZ504763 | MGnify/ENA primary metagenome ERZ504763 (study PRJEB26092, sample SAMD00036359) | human gut metagenome | host: Homo sapiens | study: EMG produced TPA metagenomics assembly of... | reverse complement strand
TACATTTCACAGAAGTTTCATATAGGTAACAATTTTGTAAGAAAAAACCACTGTTAAAATTGTGGTTTCTTCGTTATAATAGTACCGTTGAAAATTAAGGAGGTTTTTTGTAATGTTTAACTGGAAAAAGGTTTCTCTGATCCTTCTGGCATCAGCAGCTCTTTTAAGCGGCTGTACCCAGAGTAATATTGTTTCTCCAGCAGATGGAAAGATCCAGGGAGATGGACAGCCGGATACAGAGATCGATAAAGATATTAAGATCGACTGGGAAGAAGTACGTTCAGACCTGGAAGAGCAGTATTTAGAGCCATATGGTGCTTTTGCTGATTATGTAATGGACTTAAACGTTGTTTATGATGACGAAACCGGTCTTCTGACTGTACTGCTGCCTGTTACCCGCAAGACTACCAGCGATGTAGCAGTGGTTTATGCACAGGATGTTTTAGGAAGCATTGGTGAGTCTGTAGCAACCCAGAACTTCTATTATACAGCACCGGAGGAGAATGAAAACGGATTTACTACCAGCTACGGCAGCTTCTTCGATGATCATGATGTAAAGGTACAGGTATTCCCTTATGATAAAGAAGGGGACGAAAGCTCTTATCTGGTAAATGACACCATTAAAGCAGGGGATGTCAGAGCCGTTGAGCCGGTACAGTAAGGAGAGGGAAAATGAGACGGATCGACAGATACTGGAAACGCTGCGGGGCATGTCTGCTGGCAGCAGTTACACTGATGCTGGGACAGGGAACCATGCAGTCTTACGCTATGAATGCGCAGGTTATTAATTCCCCAGACAGGATCGTTGTACAGGATGAAAATAAGAATACAGGCAATCAGAATAATACCAATACACAGACGGTAACTACTAAGGCAGAGGTTGCCGGATTTGGAGAAGTATCCACTCCTGTTACAGACTCTTCCTCTTACTTCGGAAAGGGAAGGCTCACTCTTCTGGCAAATCATGATACAGCAGCCCAGCAGCTGGCAGCGATCATTGAAACAGGAGAAGGCGGCTGATCGTAGTAGACGGAGGCTGGACAGACAATACCGACTATGTATTAAATCAGATCAAGGCAAAAGGCGGACATGTTCAGGCATGGCTGATTACACATCCTGACTCTGATCACGTAGGTGCCCTGGCAGATATTCTTTATAAGCATGCAGGAGAGATCACCATTGACGGTATCTATTACTCCTTCTTAGAAGACAGCTGGTACGCAGAAAAGGACGCAAATGTTGCTTCTATGGTGGCATATGTAAAAGGCGCATTTGCAAAAATTTCTCCATCCGTTCTTCACGGTGATATCGTAGCAGGACAGGTGATCAACGCAGGACCTGCAAAGATCCAGGTTTTAAACCAGGCTTACAAAGAAAACAATGACTTTGTAAATAACAGCAGTGTTGCTTATATGGTATCTTTAAACGGTACCAATGTAGTGTTCTTAGGAGACTTGGGACGTACCGGTGGTGAACATCTGATGCAGGATATAAACCTTGGAGCTTTAAAATGCAAGATGGTCCAGATGTCCCATCACGGACAGAACGGTGTAGACTACGAAGTATACAAGGCATTAAGACCATCTGTATGCTTATGGCCGACTCCTCAGTGGTTATGGGATAATGATAACGGCGGCGGAGCAGGAAGCGGTTCCTGGAAGACACAGGAGACCAGAAACTGGATGACCCGTCTTGGTGTAAAAGAGTATTATGTCACCAAGGATGGCGATCAGGTGATCGAATAATTCGGAAACAGAAAAAGTAACCGTAAAATTGAAACGTTATAATTAGACAAAACGCAAAAAGATCGAAAATTCCAAGAAAATGGGAATTTTTGATCTTTTTTTGATATGACATTTCATTGACCCGCTGTCATAAATGTGGGATAATCGGACCATACGCAGGTACATGATACATGTACATACATAGGAAACAGCTGATAGACAACTTAAGGGGGAAGCTAAGATGGTAAAGGTGTTTCTGGTGGAAGATGAGTCCATCATCCGTCGGGGGATCCGTGACAATATTGCCTGGGAGAGTCATGGATTTGAATTTGTTGGGGAAGCAGGAGACGGAGAATATGCCTATCCGTTGCTCTTAAATACAAAACCGGATATTCTGATCACAGATATAAAGATGCCGTTTATGGACGGACTGGAATTAAGCCGCCTGGTGAAAAAAAGTCTGCCTAAAACCAGGATCATCATTCTCAGTGGTTATAATGAATTTGAATATGCCAAAGAAGCCATTAAGATCGGGATCAGTGACTACTTATTAAAACCGGTAACTTCTGTAAGTTTACTGGATACCTTAAAACATGTAGCAGATGAGATCAGGGAAGAGCAGGAAAATCCAGGCTTCTGGAACGCTATTTTGCCAGCTATGAAAAATACACGGAATTTCTGGACAATACCAATTATACAGGGGTAGACCGGAAGCTGATCCTGGATTTTTTGAAGTTAGGAGCAATGGAAGAATGTGATCCTTTTGTGGAAGAATATTTTGCTGCGATCGGTGAGAACAATTATCAGTCATTGCTGCTGCGCCAGTATCTTACCATGGATATTTTCTACTGTATCCAGGAATTCTTAAAAGGACTGGGAGAGGGAAATGTAACAATTTCACCGGAAGTTACGGATATTAAGCGGATCCCAAAAGTGATCGTCAGCGTGGATACGACCAAGATGTATCTGAAAGAGCAGTTTCAGGCAGCCATCGAGGCAAGGAACAGTGTCTCAAATGACCGTTATGGAAGTGTGATCCAAAGTGCCAAAGAGTACATAGAAAAGAACTTCTCCAACGGAGAACTGTCATTAAACAGGATCGCGGCCCATATAGGAGTCAGTCCCAGCTATTTCAGCTCTATTTTCAAGCAGGAAACTGGGACGACTTTTGTGGAATATCTTACGAAAGTACGCATTGACAAAGCCTGTGAACTTCTGCGCTGCACCAACAGCCGCACAGCAGAGATCGGGGAGCAGGTAGGCTACAGTGATCCCCATTATTTCAGCGCTACTTCAAGAAAGTGATGGGGCAGTCACCAAAAGACTACAGGGCAGGACAAAAAGGATAAAAGGGGCATAGAGACATGGAAAAGAAAAAGAAGTTTTACCTGTCACTGAAAATGCGTCTGCTCTTTTTACTGTTTGTGATCGTGATCCCTCTTACATTTATGGTAGCCGGCTATCAGCGTATGTTTGAAAATTATTCCCGGTCCTATAATGAGATCATGGCAAACCTGAAAGTGGCCAATGAATACAATATCAAGTTTAAATCCGATATGGAATATTCCATGTACCGGGTCATGATCGGTCTGATCGATGTAGATAAATTTGAAAACGGGGATATTTTAGAGGGGAAGAGCAAGTATGCTACAGTGGTGAAAAATCCCCTGAACATGATTGCATCTGCCCGTCATGCCTTTGGAAAGTCCATTGAGCGGGTACCGGGATCAGACGGTGATATTAAGATAAAAGGTATTTTATCCTGTTTAGACTCTCTGGAAAAGGCAGTCAACCGGATGATCGACAATGCCTCTGTTACAGGAAGATACGATGAAAATGTAAATATCTGGGAAAATGATATCCAGGGGCTGTGTTCCATGATCCAGGATTATATTACCCAGTATACCTACTATGAGATGATCAATATGGAGCAGCTGCAAAAAGAACTGGAACAGCAGGTGACCAAACGGATCCAGGAATATATGGTTTTGCTGGCCTGTGTGCTGACAGCAGGCACTTTCCTTGCACTGGCCATCACAAATTCCATTACAGGGCCTTTGGGACGGCTGCAGCAGACGGCAGAACGTCTGGGAAAGGGAGATCTGGATGCAAAGGCGGATCTTGGCAGTTTAGAGGAGATCAATGTACTGGCCCGTACTTTTAATCATATGAGTGAGCGGATCCGGCGGCTGTTAGAGAAAAATACCCAGGAGCAGAAAAATCTGCGGGAGGCAGAGCTGCGGCTCCACCAGGAGCAGATCAGTCCCCATTTTCTTTATAATACTTTAGACTCCATTGTGTGGATGGCAGAAGGGGGAAATAACCGTCAGGTAGTGGAAATGACCACAGACCTCAGTGATTTCTTCCGCACCGTGCTGTCGGGAGGAAAAGATTTTATTACAGTGGAGGAAGAAGAGTCTCATATACGCAGTTATTTAAAGATCCAGAAGATCCGCTATGAGGATATTTTAGACTATTCCATTCAGATCGAACCGGGAATAAAGGATCATATTGTTTTAAAAATGCTGCTGCAGCCTTTAGTTGAAAACGCTCTGTACCACGGGATCAAAAATAAGCGGGGCGGAGGCTGTATTATCATAAGAGGCTATGAGGACCGGGATAACCTGATCTTTGAAGTGGAGGATAATGGAAGCGGCATGGATCGGAAACTCTTGAAAAAGTACGTAAAAAGCTTTCCGGAACCTTTGAAGGGGAACAGGCAGATCTGAAAAAAGGCGGCTTTGGTCTTAATAATGTGGCACAGCGCCTTAGGATGTATTATGGGGATCAGGCAGAGATACTGGTTGAGTCTGAAAAAGGGATCGGGACCTGCTTTAAGATCTTCCTCAATAAAAAAACATAACTTTTCCAAAGAAAACACAAAAAATTTGTGGAAAACCTATAAAAAACAACACTTTTTTTGAAAAGAATGCTCTGATATAAAATATACGGAGCATTTTGTATAATAAAACTGCAAAAACAAATGTGATGTTATTAAAAAGGAGGAACCATCATATGAAAAAAGATTTTATCCGTAGCATTAGCAGCAGCTGTAGCAATGTCAGCAACCGCATGCACCAGCAATCCTGCAGAGTCAAAAACAACTGCAGCGCCAGCTGAGACAAAGGCAGAGGAGACCACAGCAGCAGAAGCTTCTTCTGAAGGGGAAAAGAAGGAAGCAGCAGCTGACGGAGATCTGATCACAGTCGGATACGCACAGGTAGGCGCTGAGTCTGACTGGAGAACTGCGAATACAGAATCTTTTAAGTCCACATTTACAGAAGAAAACGGCTATAGCTGATCTTTGATGACGCACAGCAGAAACAGGAAAACCAGATCAAAGCGATCCGTTCCTTTATCCAGCAGGATGTTGATTATATCGTAGTTGCTCCTGTAGTTGAGACCGGATGGGAAACTGTTCTGGAAGAAGCAAAAGAAGCTGGAATACCGGTTATTCTTTCTGACCGTCAGATGCAGCTTTCAGATGACAGCCTTTATGAAGCATGGGTAGGCGGAAACTTCGTAAAAGAAGGCGAGACCTGTGGTGACTGGCTGGCAGATTACTTAGAGAAACAGGGCAGAGCAGACGAAGAGATCAATATGGTAACCATTCAGGGAACCATCGGTGCATCTGCACAGGTTGGCCGTACAGAAGGTATGGAGAACAAGTTAAAAGAACATTCCAACTGGAATATGTTAGACAAGCAGTCCGGTGAATTTACACAGGCTAAAGGACAGGAAGTTATGGAGTCCTTCTTAAAGAGCTACGATGATATTGACGTAGTTATCTGTGAGAATGATAACGAAGCATTCGGTGCTATCGACGCGATCAAGGCAGCAGGAAAGACCTGTGGACCAGAGGGTGACATTATCGTAGTAAGTTTTGACTCTGTAAAGGCAGCATTTGAGTCTATGATCGCAGGTGACTTAAACGCAACCTTCGAGTGCAACCCACTTCATGGACCACGTGTAGCTGAGATCATCCAGAAACTGGAAAAGGGCGAAGAAGTTGAAAAGATCCAGTATGTAGATGAAGCTTACTTTGATACCTCCATGGATCTGGAAGAGATCTTAAAGACCAGAGCATACTAATAACCAGCAATCTGTTACCAGTAATACATAGCAGATCAGGCACGGGGCGGGAGACAAAAAGTCCCTCCCGTGTCTTTTTTAGAAAAAAGGAGGCATGGCTTTTATGGAAAAGGATTCTGTCCTTGAAATGCGGCATATATATAAGACATTCCCAGGTGTAAAAGCTCTGCAGAATGTGGATTTTACATTAAAAAAAGGGGAAATACATGCACTTATGGGTGAGAACGGAGCTGGAAAATCCACTCTGATCAAGGTTCTCACCGGTGTGGAGGAGTTTGAAACAGGAGAGATCATGATCGATGGCTGTGACCATACAATCATCAACCGCAGTCCGCAGGAAGCCCAGAGCCGCGGTATCAGTACCGTGTATCAGGAAGTAAACCTCTGCCCCAACCTTACAGTGGCAGAAAATCTTTTTATTGGAAGAGAGCCCAGAAAAGCAGGGCTGATCGACTGGAAAACTATGAATAAAAGAGCTGCAAAATTATTGCAGGATCTTGACATACATGCAGATGTTACACAGACTATTGACAATTATTCCATCGCCATCCAGCAGATGATCGCCATTGCCCGTGCAGTGGACATGTCTGCAAAGGTTCTGATCCTGGATGAGCCTACTTCTTCCCTGGATGACGGAGAAGTAGAAAAGCTGTTTAAGCTGATGTTGCGTTTAAAAGGAGAGGGAGTGGGCATTATCTTTGTTACCCATTTCCTGGAGCAGGTATATGCAGTCTGCGATAAGATCACAGTACTGCGTAACGGACAGCTGGTAGGAGAATTTACCACAGCAGAACTTCCAAGAGTCCAGCTGGTTGCAAAGATGATGGGTAAAGATTTTGATGATCTGGCTGCCATCAAGGAAGCAAAGGACGAAGAGGAACATACAGAGGAAGATATCGTTATCAAGGCAGTGGGACTGGGAAAGAAAGGCTATATCAAGCCATTTGACCTGGTGATCCACAAAGGCGAGGTTGTTGGCTTTACAGGCCTGTTAGGTTCCGGACGATCTGAAACAGTCCGTGTTCTCTACGGGGCAGAACGTCCGGATGAAGGAACCCTTCAGGTAAAGGGAAATGGAATAACAGCCAAACACCCAATTACTTCCATGCATGCAGGAATGGCCTATCTTCCGGAAGACCGTAAAAATGAAGGTATCATTGCAGACCTGTCTGTAAGAGAAAATATGATCATGGCACTTCAGGCAAAACGTGGCATGTTCCACTTATTAAGCAGAAAGCAGCAGGAAGAATTTACAGATAAATATATTGAAATGCTGCAGATCAAAACAGCCAGCCGTGAAACACCGATCAAATCATTATCCGGTGGAAATCAGCAGAAGGTGATCATTGGCCGCTGGCTTTTGACCAATCCGGATTTTCTTATTCTGGACGAGCCTACAAGAGGTATTGACGTAGGAACCAAAACAGAGATCCAGAAGCTGGTAGTAAAACTGGCTTCCCAGGGAATGGCAGTGGTATTTATTTCCTCAGAGATCGAAGAGATGCTCCGTACCTGTGACCGCATGGTGGTTATGCGTGACGGTGCAAAGGTAGGAGAACTTTCCGGAAATGAAATGAACCAGTCTTCCATTATGTCAACCATTGCAGGAGGGCAGTAGTCATGAAAAATAAAACATTAAAAAACATAACATCCCAGAGATTATTTCTCCCTATTTTCTGCCTGGCACTGGTATTGCTGGTAAATATCATCACAACACCGAACTTCTTTTCAATTGAGATCCGTGATGGCGTTCTCTATGGATATATGATCGATATCATCAACCGTGCCTCCGAACTTGTGATCCTGGCAGTAGGAATGACCCTGGTAGTATCTTCCTCAGCAGGAACGGATATTTCCGTAGGCGCTATTATGGCAGTAAGTGCAGCTGTATGCTGTAACATCCTTACAGGTGGAGAGAGAGCAGCTACTGCTTATGCAAATCCACTGATCCTTGGCTTTATAGCAGCTTTGGTAGTAGGCGCAGCATTGGCTGTTTTAACGGATTTTTAGTATCAAGTTAAATATCCAGCCTATGGTGGCAACTCTGATCATGTTTACTGCAGGCAGAGGTATTGCACAGCTGATCACAGACGGACAGATCACCTATGTGCGTGTAGACAGTTATTCGGTGTACTGGGCGCTTCTTTCCCGGGATTCCGTTCCTACCCCGTTTATCGTGGCAGTGCTGGTAGTTGCCCTTACTTCGCTGCTTTTAAAGAAAACAGCCCTGGGCATGTACATCCAGTCTGTAGGTATCAACAAGAGAGCATCCCAGTTAGTAGGTATTAAATCCGTTCTTATCATTTCCTTACATATGCGTACTGCGGCCTGTGTTCCGGCCTTGCAGGCCTGATCGCTTCCAGCCGTATTTATTCTGCAGATGCCAACAACATTGGTCTTAACATGGAACTGGATGCCATTCTGGCAGTTGCCATTGGCGGAAACTCCTTAGGCGGCGGAAAATTTTCACTGGCAGGTTCCGTGATCGGTGCATTTACCATCCAGGCACTTACAACTACCCTGTATGCAATGCATGTTTCTTCTGACCAGGTGCCTGTTTATAAGGCTATCGTAGTTGTTATCATTGTAGCTCTCCAGTCTCCAGGTTTGCAAGATGGAGAAAATCTCTGTTACAGAAGAAAGAGATAAAAGCAGGAAAGGAGGCAGCATGACATGAAAGGTAAAATGAAATTAAAACAGAACAGTTTCCTGCTGCTTGTTACCATTTTGCTGTTCTTTATTATGTACGGGATCGGCTGTGTGCTGTTTAACGCACAGGGCTTTTCCAAGACACAGAACTTCTTAAACCTGTTTATATCCAATGCAGGACTGATCGTTATCGGTATCGGCATGACTGTTGTTATGATCACCGGCGGTATTGATATCAGCGTTGGTTCTTTCGTGGCTATGGGCTGTATGATGCTTGCTGGATGATGGAAAAAGGCGGTATTGGTGCAGTTCCTGCAGTGATCATTGTTCTGGTGACAGGCATTGTATTTGGCCTGGTCCAGGGATTTTTAGTTGCCTACATGGACATCCAGCCATTTATCGTAACACTGGCAGGTATGTTCTTTGCCAGAGGTATGACTGCCATCATTCCAAAGATATGATCAGTATTACCAATGAGACCTTTATGGCATGGGCAAAAATGAAGCTGTATCTGCCATTTGGCGGCTACCTGAACAAAAAGGGCGTTATGGTCTATCCTTATATGTATCCTACCGTTGTGATCGCTCTGGTATTTCTGGTACTGGCATTTATCATGTTAAAATATACCAAGTTTGGACGCAGCATTTATGCAGTAGGCGGAAATGAGCAGTCAGCCCTGATGATGGGCTTAAATGTACGCAGGGTCAAATTAAAAGCCTATGTATTAGACGGTTTCCTCTGCGGCGTTGGAAGTATTTTATTCTGCTTAAACACACTGGGCGGTTTCGTAGAGCAGGCAAAGGGCTTTGAAATGGATGCCATTGCTTCTTCCGTTATCGGTGGAACCCTTCTTACCGGTGGTGTGGGAAATGTATTTGGAACCTTATTTGGTGTACTGATCAAGGCAACCATCGAAGCCTTTATCACCTTCCAGGGAACCTTATCTTCCTGGTGGACACGTATTACCATTGCAGCTCTGTTATGCTTCTTCATTGTACTCCAGTCTGTTCTTGCCATGATGAAGAAAAAGAAGTAGAAAAAATAGAAAAATGTAGAAAAATAAGGAGAAGTTTGCTATGCTGATGACGGAGAAAAAATATAAATTTTGGTTTTGCACCGGTTCACAGGATCTTTACGGAGATGAGTGTCTGGCTCATGTAGCGAAACATTCACAGATCATAGTAGAAGAGTTGAATAAGAGCGGAAGACTTCCATTTGAGCTTGTATGGAAGCCGACTCTGATCACCAATGAAGTGATCCGGAAGACATTTAACGAAGCAAATCAGGATCCGGAGTGCGCAGGCGTTATCACCTGGATGCATACTTTTCACCGGCTAAAGCTGGATCCTGGGATACAGGAATATCACAAGCCTTTATGCCATCTGCATACCCAGTTTAACCAGGAGATCCCTTATGAGTCCATTGATATGGATTTCATGAATGAAAACCAGTCTGCCCACGGCGGAAGAGAATATGGACATATTGTGACCCGTATGGGGATTGAAAGAAAAGTGATCGTAGGCCACTGGGCAGATGAAAAAGTACAGGATCAGCTGGCTTCCTGGATGCGTACAGCCATCGGAGTAATGGAGTCTTCCCATATCCGTGTAATGCGTGTTGCCGATAATATGCGCAACGTAGCAGTTACAGACGGTGATAAGGTAGAGGCACAGATCAAATTTGGCTGGGAAGTAGATGCTTATCCTGTAAATGAGATCGTAGAAGCGGTAGACGCTGTTTCACAGGCAGATACAGATGCCCTGGTAGAAGAATATTATGATAAATATGACATCCTCTTAGAAGGCAGGGATGAAAAGGAATTCCGCCGTCATGTAGCTGTACAGGCACAGATCGAGCTGGGCTTTGAACGGTTCTTAGATGCCAATCAAATTATCAGGCGATCGTAACCCATTTTGGTGATCTGGGCGGCTTAAAGCAGCTTCCGGGACTTGCGATCCAGCGACTGATGGAAAAGGCTATGGATTTGGCGCAGAAGGTGACTGGAAGACAGCGGCAATGGTACGTCTGATGAAGATCATGGCAGCAGGAACAAAGGATGCAAAGGGAACCAGCTTCTTTGAAGATTATACATACAATCTGGTAAAAGGAAGAGAAGGTATCCTTCAGGCTCATATGTTAGAGGTTTGCCCGACCATCGCAGATGGAAAGATCTCCATTAAAGAGTGCCCGCTTTCCATGGGCAACAGGAAGATCCGGCCCGTCTGGTATTTACTGCAAAGGAAGGACATGGTATTGCAACTTCCCTTATTGACCTGGGAGACCGCTTCCGTCTGATCATCAATGATGTGGAAGTAAAGAAGGCAGAAAAACCAATGCCGAAACTTCCGGTAGCAACTGCATTCTGGACTCCGGAGCCATCTCTTGAAACAGGGGCTGCAGCATGGATCTATGCAGGCGGCGCGCACCATACTGCTTTTTCCTATGACCTGACTGCAGAGCAGATGGGAGACTGGGCCAATGCAATGGGAATTGAAACCGTTTATATTGACAAAGATACAAATATCCGTCAGCTGCGCAATGAACTGCGCTGGAATGAGGCTTATTACAAGTTCCACTGATCAGGAAGAAGAAGGAGCTATGGGTCGCAGTGTAGAAGAAATAAGAAATGACATAACAAACGGGGGAACATCTCTGGGGATCGAGTTTGGTTCTACCAGGATCAAGCGTACTGGTTGACAGTACCACCGCCCCTGTTGCACAGGGAAGTTACGAGTGGGAAAACCGCCTGGAAAACGGGATCTGGACCTATTCCCTGGAGGATATCTGGAAAGGCCTGCGTTCCTGCTATCAGGATCTGGCAGCAGATGTAAAAAAGCAGTATGGAGTGGGACTTACACGGATCGGCTCTATGGGTATCAGTGCCATGATGCACGGATATATGGCATTTGATGAAGCAGGAGAACTGCTGGTGCCATTTAGAACCTGGAGAAATACCATTACAGGGGAAGCTGCAAAGAAACTGACCGAACTGTTTGATTATAATATTCCGCAAAGATGGAGCATTGCCCATTTATACCAGGCAGTGTTAAACAAAGAAGAACATCTGTCAAAGCTGGATTTCTTCACCACTCTGGCGGGATATATCCACTGGAAGCTGACAGGAAAGAAGGTTTTAGGCGTAGGAGATGCCTCAGGAATGTTCCCAATCGATCCGGCAGATGGCCAGTATGAGAAAGAAATGGTCCGCAAGTTTGAGGCACTGATGGAGCCGGAAGGATATTCCTGGAAATTATCCGGTATCCTGCCTCAGGTCCTTACTGCAGGAGAAGATGCGGGAAGTCTTACAGAAGAAGGAGCAGCCCTTTTAGATGAAAGCGGAATGATTCAGGCAGGTATCCCACTTTGTCCGCCAGAGGGAGACGCAGGAACTGGTATGACTGCTACAAACAGTGTAGCTGTCCGTACAGGAAATGTATCTGCCGGTACTTCCGTATTTGCCATGGTAGTCCTGGAAGAGAACTTAAAGAAGGTCCATGAGGAGATCAACCTTGTAACTACACCTGACGGTCATCTGGTAGGAATGGTCCACTGCAACAACTGTACTTCGGATCTGAATGCCTGGGTAGGACTGTTTGAGCAGTTTTATGAGATGATGGGCCAGAAAGTGGATAAAAATACTTTATTTGGTAATCTTTACAGAAAAGCCTGGAAGGGGATGCTGACTGCGGCGGCTTATGTCTTATGGTTATCTTTCCGGAGAGCCGATCACAGGTTTTGAAGAAGGACGTCCTCTGTTTATGAGAAAACCGGACAGCAAACTGACACTGGCTAACTTTATGAGGACTCATTTATACAGTTCCCTTGCAACCCTTAAATATGGCATGGACATTATGTTTAAAGAAGAGAATGTGTCTCTGGACAAATTAATGGGACACGGCGGTTTCTTTAAGACAAAAGGTGTTGGACAGCGCATTATGGCTGCTGCAGCAGATGTACCTGTTGCTGTTATGGAGACAGCAGGAGAGGGCGGCGCTGGGGCATTGCTCTTTTAGCAGCTTACAGAAAAGATAAGAAAGAAGGGGAAAGCCTTTCTGATTATCTGAACCAGTATGTATTTGCGGATGCCAAAGAAGAAGTAATGGAGCCGGATGCAGAGGATGTAAAGGGCTTTGACAGCTTTATGAAGGATTATATCAAAGGACTGGCAGCTGAAAAGGGCGCAGTGGAAGGATGGAAATAAATGCTGGAAGAATTAAAACAGAAAGTATATGAAGCCAATATGCAGCTTCCAAAGTATGGTCTGGTCACTTTTACCTGGGGAAATGTTTCTGCTATTGACAGGGAAAAGGGACTGTTTGTGATCAAGCCTTCAGGGTAGATTACGATAAAATGAAACCGGAAGATATGGTGGTTATGGACCTGGAGGGAAATCAGGTAGAGGGAAAATTAAATCCGTCTTCTGATACAAAGACCCATCTGGTACTGTACAACCGTTTTCCGATGATCGGTGGTATCGTACATACCCACAGTCCATGGGCTACTTCCTGGCACAAGCCGGAAGAGACATCCCGTGTTACGGAACCACCCATGCAGATTATATTTACGGGGCAGTTCCCTGTGCCAGAAACCTGACAGAGGAAGAATTAAAGGATTATGAAAGAAATACAGGAGTTCTGATCGCGGATCTGTTTGAAGAAAGAAAACTGGATCCGGTGGCAGTTCCTGTGTTCTGTGTAAAATCATGGTCCTTTTACCTGGGGAAAAGATGCGGCAGAGGCAGTACACAATGCAGTAGTACTGGAAGAAGTTGCTAAAATGGCAGCCCGCTGTGAGCGTTTAAATCCAGACGTAAAAGAAGCGCCTAAGTGCCTGCAGGATAAACATTATCTGCGCAAGCATGGCCCGGGCGCTTATTATGGACAGCGGTAATGCTATAAGAATTATGATGCGTCAGTCTTCCTCGTCGTTGCAGGGAAGACCGCTGTGATAAGAATAATTTCCAAGTTCGTCCAGTATCCGGTCAAAGGATGCTGGGCGAATATTATTTTCTTCCATCAAAGTGTTGATCATATAGTAGATGGTGGCATGTTTTGCAAGGCACTGGCGGAACAGATCGGGGAAAGAGGTCTGGGAAGCAATGCTCTTGTCCCAGGGATTGCACCAGGTCTCATGGCGCAGGTTCAGGCTCCATACAGGGTCTTCTACCACATCGGTTACCATTTTACTGGAAGCTAAAGGATTTCTTAAAACAGGACTCTACGTCTATTCGATTCCGAGGTTACTTTCTGGCTGTTTGGGTCCGGAAAGTGTCCGGCAGCCCAGACGCAGGGCGAAGGATAGAACGGTGGATCATTCCCGGGGATACCTGATAATGATTTTTGCTGCTTAAAGGATAGAAGGCGTCATTTAAGCAGGAGGAGAGGAAACGAGAGATAAACTGTGTTTCCATGCCGTTTAAACAGATGGTAGCCGCCTGGTTGAACTGGGACGGCTTTTTCTTTTTGTATTTCATCAATAACAGGGCATCAATGTCATTTTCCAGCCTGGCATGTAAGCCGTGACAGGCGGCTGTTGGATGCTCCGCGTCATAGTGGATGCGGCCATATACATAAGGGTGGCAGATAGAGTCGCCAATATAATGGCTGATGAAACCGCATAAGAAAGCAAGGCCTTCCTCACGCTGCTGCCGGGACTCAATTTTTGAAAGACGGGTGAATGCGCAGCGGAAAAAGTCATTTACATGGTGTTCATGCATATAGGAGCCTACGTTGCGGTGATCCCTGTGGCGCAAAACAGGCAGATTATAAAAAAACATATCCGGTCCCTGAAGACCAAGCTGGTAGAGCCAGCGGTATTTTGCAATGATGAATTTTAAGTTGTTCTGAGGCATGTCATTGTATGCCTTCATACCGAGAATGTAGTGGGTGGTGAAGCCGGGCATGGTTGTGGGGCCTCCTTTCGGGTGTTGATGGCGTTGTGGGGCCACGCAGTTCCTGCGCTCTTTACATCGTAAACTCAGGTCCCCGCGCATTTGCGCTCTTTACATTATACCATATTTTTGTGGATAAAGCAGGCATAGAAGGGAAAAACAGTGCATAAAACCTCATAAGAAGGTTGCAGTGAGGCATAAATAAGGCGCATATGAAAGTTCTGGAAATGGTGCATGGGATCATATGGGGGCCGTGGACGGTGGGGGTGTTTCTGGTTGTGGGACTGGTGTTATCGGTGCGCTGCCGTTTCTTTCAGATCCGGGGATTTCGATATTGGTGGAAGCAACTGCCGGAAGCTTATGGGGAGAGGAACGTGAGGGCGATGAAAGTACAGGTGCTGCCGGGGCCCACCATGGAATTACACAGTTCCAGTCGGTCTGTACCGCCCTTGCAGCAACGGTGGGGACTGGTAATATTGCAGGTGTGGCAGCCGCTCTTGTATCCGGTGGTCCGGGAGCCGTGTTCTGGATGTGGATCTCCGCACTGATCGGTATGGCCACTGCTTATGGGGAAACCTATCTGGGAGTCCGGTACCGTTTTAAGAACAACAGGGGAAAATGGATCTGCGGCCCCTTTGTCTATATGAAAAAAGGGCTGGGTATCCCTTTTATGGCAGCATGTTACAGCTTTTTCTGCTTTCTGTGTGCCTTGGAATGGGAAGTATGGTACAGGCAAATTCAGCAGCAGAGACACTGGAATTTACCTGGGGAATCCCGTCGGTGTTAGGAAGCGGTATTCTGGCGCTGCTTACGGGAGCCGTTATCTTAGGTGGGATAAAACGGATCGGCAAAGCAGCAGAATACCTGTTGCCTCTGGCTTCCGGGATCTATATTTTATTTTCCCTGCTGGTACTTTTATTATGCGCAGACCGTATACCAGATGCATTTTTAAGGATCTTTCAGTCTGCTTTTGGGATCCGGCAGGTTTCAGGCGGCATAGCGGGCTTTGGCATCAGTAAAAGTATCCGTTATGGTATATCCAGAGGCGTTTTTTTCCAATGAGGCAGGGCTTGGCACTTTGGCAGTCCTTCATGGACCGGCAGAACATACAACACCAGAAGAACAGGGAATGTGGGCTATGTTTGAGGTGTTTTTTGATACGGTAGTTTTGTGCAGCCTTACAGCACTGGTCATCTTGTGTACCACACAGGGAGATACGGAAACACTTTCTCTTACAGGAGCGGCCCTGGCTGCTGCCTGTTTTTCTGCAAAACTGGGAGTCATAGGAGAATGGTTTATCAGTATTTCCATGGTGGTATTTGCTTTTGCCACTGTGATCGCATGGTATTACCTGGGACAGCAGGCAATAGAAGATCTGTCTCTTTTTTCCAGGATCTATCCGGTCTTATTTTTAGGAGCAGTATTTGCAGGAGGCTGTATCAGGCTGGAAGCAGTATGGATGCTGTCGGATCTGTGGAATGGACTGATGGCATTTTTTAATCTGACGGCTCTTTTATTTTTAACAGGGGAAGTTGAATATCCGGATCGGTATATTTAGGAAGAGCAGACTAGAAAAAGCACCTCGTTTTGAGGTGCCTTCCGGAAAAAGTATTATTAAAAGGGAGGAGAGCTGATAAAATCTTACCAGCTCGAGTATTATGAAAAAAATCTTGTAAGCTTAGTTAGGTATTAAAAATTTTCAGGAGATGAGGTTTTTGTTTGTTTTCTCTGTCTCTCATCTATGACTAAAGTATAAAAAGAAAAGATGAAGAAATCGTGTTCATTGTGTAACACTTTTTGAATGATTTATGAACGAAATGTGAATGATACAAGTGTCAAAAGCACGTAGCAATCCGGTATCATAAATGAGAATTTCAGGAGCGTTGACAACGTTACCTGATTAGCCTATAATTTGTCCAAAAGAAAAACAAGTGGCGCAGTATGAATGTTAAATCCCGAATGATAAAGGAGTTTTTCACAAATGACCTTAATGCAGATGAAATATGCCATTGCAGTGGCAGATACCAAATCCATGAACGAAGCGGCCCGCAGCCTGTTTATCACACAGCCAAGTCTTTCCGCGTCTATTAAAGAGCTGGAAAATGAGATTGGCGTGGAGCTTTTTAAGCGTACCAACGTGGTATTACTGTGACGCCGGAAGGAGAGGAATTTTTAGGCTATGCCAGACAGGTGGTGGAACAGTACCGCCTGATCGAGTCCAAGTACATTGAAAAGAAAATGTGCGCAAGAAGTTCAGTGTGTCCATGCAGCATTATTCCTTTGCTGTCCAGGCCTTTGTGGAAATGGTGCGCCAGTTTGGAATGGACAAGTATGAATTTGCAGTTCATGAGACCAAGACCTACGAAGTGATCGAAGATGTGAAGAACTTTAAAAGTGAGATCGGCATTTTATATCTTAATGATTTTAACAGCAAGGTGCTGACAAAGCTGTTTACAGAGTTCGGGCTGGAATTTCACAGGCTTCTGGATTGCGGGATCTATGCTATATGTGGAAGGGAAATCCACTGGCATCCAGAGAGTCTGTTACTATGGATGATCTGCAGCCCTATCCATGTCTGGCGTTTGAGCAGGGAAACAATAATTCCTTCTATTTTGCAGAAGAAGTCCTTTCTACTTATGAATATAAGCAGCTGATCCGTGCCAATGACCGTGCAACCATGTTAAACCTGATGAAAGGCTTAAATGGCTATACTCTTTGCTCCGGTATTATCTGCGAGGAATTAAATGGCGGTGATTACTGTGCAGTGCCATTGGAGTCTGACAAAGTGATGACTATTGGGTATCTGTGCCGCAAGGGAGTAGCCATCAGCCTTGGGCCAGAAATATCTGGATGAGATACGGAAATATAAGAATGAAGATGCCCGCTATAGGTAAAAACTATAACGAGCTCTTTTTTTTGTGTATTAGACAGCACTTTTTTGATGTGATAGTATCAATGACATGAAAAACCTATTAAGTAAGTATGAATAATAGGAAATATAAAAACGGGAGGAAAAACAAATGACAGATGTTCTGATCATCGGAAGTGGACCGGCGGGTATGACCGCAGCGATTTATGCAAAACGGGCAAACCTGAATGTGCTGATCGCAGAAAAAAGAAT
>ENA-OQJH01000661-OQJH01000661.1-human-gut-metagenome-genome-assembly--contig:-NODE-661-length-17478-cov-5.263962_pt1 | contig 17478 bp, 27 predicted proteins | sample MGYA00242597_ERZ504763 | MGnify/ENA primary metagenome ERZ504763 (study PRJEB26092, sample SAMD00036359) | human gut metagenome | host: Homo sapiens | study: EMG produced TPA metagenomics assembly of... | reverse complement strand
AATCTACAGAAGTTTACAATTCAAACTCCATGAAGTCCCAAATCAAACTTCTAGAAGTCCCGAAAACAAACTTCAAGAAGTTTACATTTCAAACCCTAATTATACTAATCTTAGTGATACTGAAATGAATTATAATAAATCTAATCAAATCGTATCTGCAGATGAGAATAGATCCGATGGCGATAATCCTGCTGAGGAATATCAGGCTTATGAAAATCTGGTCAAAGAGACCGTTGATTATGAGTCACTGGAAGTAACCCATCATGACGATATGCGACAGGTTGATGAAATCGTAAACCTGATCATAGAAACTGTGATGTGTAAAAACGACAAGATCTTGATCGCCAGCAACTGGTATCCGGCGTCACTGGTGAAGAAAAAGTTTTTGATGCTGACTTATTCACATATAGAGTATGTCTTGCACTGTATGAGCGGGAATACAAGCAAAGTGAAGAACATCAAGAAATATTTACTGGCAGCTCTGTTTAATGCACCGTCTACGATGAACGGGTATTATCAGGCAGAGGTGAACCATGATATGCCAGGACTGGCAAGATAGGAGGTGCGCATGTTTATCATAAAACTTGCAGGGAAAATATTATTAGTGCCGGTATGGCTAATCCTTTTTGTGATTGGCTTGGCAGTGAAAATGACAGTACAGACTTATGCGGTTGTCAGAGGAATCCTTGGGTTCATATTCACGTTGTTGATTATAGCGACTGCATACTGTTACCATGACTGGGTTCAGGTTGCATTCCTGTTTGTGCTGAGCACTATTCTGTATCTGATTTTGTTTGCAGGAGTGGTTGTAGATACTGTACTGGACATGACAAGAGAATCTATTATTGATTTTATTTTATCTTGAGGAGTGAAGTGGTCTCAATGATCTGGCAATATTTGAAATTACCTGAGGAATCCAGAAAGAGGGTGAAAGCAGATCTGATTGATGTACATGAGAACTGTGGGAAAGAAGATTTCAAGATTCCGGATCTCTATGACATTGTTCCCAAAGAGGAAATTGCAGAATTTGAGGACATCATGCGTAAGATCATAACAGGAATTATCTCTGAGGCCAGTGGTATAGCCACCTGGGTGTATGTGCAGAAATATGAGAAACACAAAACTCTGGATGAAATGCTGCAAGAGTGGCAAGGCGCAGGCCAGTTTATTATTGTCATGGATACCTGGTTCGAAAGATTGATGGCAGAATAATAGATGCTGTGATAGAATGAAGAAAACGATTTGAAGTGCAAATCGGAATTTGTGGAGAGATTTCTTGAACTTTCCTTATTTTACAGGCTTTCCAGCCCCCTTAAATAGTGAAATGATATGTATTTTCCCTTATTTTTGCCTTATGCGGAATCAGCAAGGGAAATAAGGGAAGTTTTATTTAGTCGTTGTCCTGCTACTTTATCGAGAAGTCTGGCGGAGTTTCGCTTTGCTTTTCTTGTAGAGTGGGCATAGACATTCATTGTGGTACTGACATCAGAGTGTCCTAACAGTTCCTGCACATCTTTTGGAGCAGCTCCGTTTGAGAGAAGGTTGCTTGTGTAGGTGTGTCGCAACTGGTGGAAATGGAAATTCTCAAATCCGTCCAACCTTTTTGCAACTGATCGGCAGGCAATGCTGAGTGTGCTTGGCAGTTCCAGACATCCGTCCGGTCTCAGGCAGACAAAGGAGATTTCCTCGTAATCTGCCGGGATTTCTTCGGTTCCGTCCAAATGATAATATTCATAATACACTCTGTTTTTGTCCTGTACTTCTTTGTAGAAATTGCGGTGGTAAAGTTCACCATACTGCATCCGGCTTTTAAGCTGTTCTTTTCTGGCGGTTTTCAGTATTTCAGTCAGAGTATTACCAAAATCAACAATCCTTACTTTCTTTCGCTTGGTCGGTCCGATGATGTTTTTATGTTTTGTGCCATCATAGCGGATACTTCTTTTAATGGTCAGGCATTGATCTTCAAGGTTGATGTCCTGCATGTCAATCCACAAACTTCACCGATACGAAGTCCCGCATAGTATGCGATCTGGATTGGCAGGATTGCAGGGGGATTCTTTACTTTGAGGTATTCTATCAGTCTCTCATAATCTTCATGTGAAATAGGCTGTATGCCTTCTTCTACTTCATCATCGGAGAATAAATCCACATCCTCTGCCTGCTTTTTCAGCTTAATATACTGCATGGGATTAAAAGTAATCAACTGTTTTGGAAATACTGCAAACCGGAAAGCCTGCTGTAATACTGCCGAAAAGGAATGGATGTAATCTTTGCTGTATCCTTTTCTCACTTTCCATCTGGAAATTCCCCACCAAATGTAAGCAGATCGAGAAATGCCTGTAAATGTTCGGCGGTAACGGTTTTCAATTTGCGTTCTGCAATCGGATGTTTCTTGATACAACGGATTGCACCAAGATAATTTTCCACTGTACCATTGCTGAGTGTTCCGACTTTCAGTTCTTCTTCCGCCCACATATCAAGAAGTTCTCCTACAGTAAGATTATCTGTCTTTGCGACAAATTTCTTGCTTTCGTAATCATCCATTGCCTGACGGAGCAGTTTTTCCGTTTCACTTTTACTTTCTGTTCCAGCGTATTCTTTCTGAACCAGATTGCCGCTTGCATCTTCTACATAGAAGCGGTAGTACCATTCTTTCCTTTTTTTCTTACAGATCCTTTGCCATAATCGTGTGTCTCCTTTCGATATCAGACAATCGGAACTGATGAAATGCTTCTTGCGTGTAGGCATCTTATGGACAAGTCCATAAGCCAATTCGCCGCTCGTCAAATCTGTAAACAGCCTGACTTGCTCGTGCTCATTGTATCATAACTCCGGTTGTCGTTCTATACCGAATCGGAATCATCATACAAAACTTCTGATAAAAGATTTTCAAGCCTTTGTTCTGCTATTTCCGGTTTCTTGGAATAGAGCCTTACAATATCTGCCATATCATTAAAGGCATTAACGGTATGGGTGATCTCCCGGAGAAACATAATCTCGTTATATTCATCATTCGATTCAAATCCCATTGCCTTTGCAATATCCGCTTCATTCGTGTTGCCCTTGTAATTCTTGCAGGCAAACTGGAATGATTCCAGAAACAGGTTATATTGCTTTAACATCAACAGCAGTAAATCTTTGGAAAAAGCATCTTCCTTTTTACTAAGGTCGAGAGGTAACTGTTTGAGAATATCGCCCATTGCATCATGAATCTGTAATTCTTTCTTATCCGTAATATCGGTTTCGTATTCATCGGTTTCCCCCTTGAGCCATTCAATAGATACATGAAGTGCTTCCGAAAGACCTTCCAGCACCATCTTTTTGGTATTGTCAATCGAACCATTCTCATAACGCAGGATTGTGGAAGCGGTAACTCCCATCTTCTCTGCAACATAAGGCTGTGTCAGATTTAATTCCAGACGACGCTGTTTTGCCCTGCTACCTATCAGCTTGCGTAGTTCTTTATCTTTCATGCTGATTGCCTCCTTTTTCGGTATGTATGAATTATAGCATGTACCTCACATAATTGCAATATGCAATTTAATGATTATTTTTAAAATTTCATAACGCTTGACAACGCAATATAAAACCGCTATACTAACAGCACAACAAAAATTGCATAATGCAATTTAACGGGAGGTGACAAGATGACGGAAAGAAAGATTGCATTATCCATCGAGGAAGCAGCCGACTATACAGGAATTGGCAGAAACACTTTGAGAAAGCTGGTTGAATGGAAGAAGCTTCCGGTATTAAAAGTCGGAAGAAAAGTCCTTATTAAAACTGACATTCTGGAAAAGTTCATGGAAGCCAACGAGGGGCGAGATCTGAGGGATAAAGGAAATGTAAAAGCTGTCACAAGAAATGTGGCAACTTAAAAAGGCGGCTTCCTACGAAACCGCCAAAGGTTCTATCAGACCGAAGCCATGATATACCTACACGCAAGAGGATTATACCATGTGCTTCTCCTGATATGCAACCGGGAACTGTTGTTTATCGGAAAAAGAAAGGATGAAGACGATATGGCGAAATCAACAAAGACTTATGAAGAAAGAATACGTGCATTAGAGAAAAAGGAACAGGAAAGCATTGAAGCTACAAAAAAGCTCATAGCACAGCGGAAGGAACTGGAAAAGAGAAAGAAAGCGGAAGAAAGTAAAAAACGAACCCACAGGCTCTGTCAGATTGGAGGAGCGGTGGAATCGGTTCTTGGCTGTCCGATTGAGGAGGAAGATTTACCAAAGTTGATAGGCTTCTTAAAAAGGCAGGAAACAAACGGGAAGTTTTTCTCAAAAGCGATGCAGAAAGAATTAGTTACAGACATGGAGGAAGTGTAATGGCGGAGGGAGTGGGTTTTCCATTCCCTTCATTGCCTTTGAATGAAGGGCGCACTTATGGACAACCAGAGGTCGTCCTTATAAGTTTGCCACAAGTGGCAACCGGTCTGCGCTTACGCTTGCCGGGCTCGTTCCGTCGGCGGGGCTTTCAGCCAGACCTGCTCATGCCGCAGGGGGCACTCTTGTGCAGAGGGCGTTCCGACAGCTTCACTCCTGCAAAACCAGAAGAAGATGCTGTCGGAAATCAATGCCGGATATGGCAGAAAGGGGGAATCGTATCATGGCGATATTTCACTTTACAGTAAAGATTGTCGGGCGCAGTAAAGGAAAATCTGTCATATCCGCATCGGCATATCTTAATGGAGATGTGATGAAGAATGAGGAAACAGGCAGAATCAGTTACTATACTTCCAAAAAGGAAGTCGTCTACACCAGTCTGATGATGTGCGAAAATGCACCTCCTGAATGGCTGCATGTACCGGAAGAAAATATAAAAAGGTTTCAACAGTCTATCCGTTATAAAAGAGCGGATGATAAAGATGCCGCACTGGAAAAGTTTAAAATCACATTTCAGAAACAGCGTCTATGGAATGAGGTCTTAAAGATAGAAAAAAAATGCAGATGCACAGCTTGGACGCTCATTTGAATTTTCCCTGCCGAAAGAATGGAGCAGACAGGAACAGATTGATTATACAACCGAATATATTCAAAAGACTTTCGTGGATAAGGGAATGTGTGTCGACTGGAGCATACACGATAAGAACGATGGAAATCCACATGTGCATTTACTTGTAACCATGCGACCATTCAATCCAGACCACTCATGGGGCAACAAGGAAGTCAAGGACTGGGATTTTGTCAGAGATACTGACGGAAATATCGTGGTTGATGAATCCCACCCGGACTGGTGGCAGGATAAGAAAAATCCTGACCGGCATGGAATCCGCATTCCGGTACTTGATGAAAACGGAGTACAGAAAGTCGGGGCAAGAAACCGAAAACAATGGAAACGGGTTCTGACCGATGCTACCGGCTGGAATAATCCAAAGAATTGTGAGTTATGGCGAAGCGAATGGGCTGGGATGTGTAACCGGCATTTATCCATAGACAATCAGATTGACCACCGCTCTTATGAAAGACAGGGCAAATTAAAAATCCCTACGATTCATGAGGGTGCGGATGCAAGAAAGATTGAGGAAAAATATCTCACCGGACAGATATGGAATGGTTCATGGAAGGTAGAGGAAAACCAGATGATTAAAAAACAAAATGCACTACTGCAAAAGGTAATCACAACCTTTGGTAAGGTATCCGGTGCATTGTCAATATGGAAGGAGTGGTTGAATGACATTAGAAGAAAGCAAAGAAGTAATTCCCATGATGGAAGCAATGATTACACAGATAGAGGAACAGCAGAATATCATGGCAGAGATGCTTCAGGAGATACAGGAAAAGGACGAGAAGCTGATGTGCTTTCAGGAGCAGGAAGAACGATTGCAGCAATTAGAGAAAGAATTGTCAGAGCTGCTACAAATCTTACCGGATACAGAAGGACTGTTGATGCTTCTGGAAGAAAAGACAGACCAGATACAGAAACTCACAGACGAAAATCAGCAATGGCAGGAATTGGCACAGAAATTGAACAGCGAGAACCGGCTATTGCAGAAACAGAACAGCGAATTACTGAACTTGAACAGCAATTAGAGAAAGGAAGGTTGATTGATGAACGAATTAAGAAACTCAAAGAGCGACGACCAACTGGAAGAATTGCTACTGCTGACGGAGCAGATGCAGGAAGAACTCGACCAGAAAGACCGGACTATCCGGGAACTGAAAGTGCAGCTCGACGAATCGCTGACCTTGAACGAGAGGTTAAACAGCGAGAACAGAGCAGGGAACATTCAAGCCTTAAAGAACGACTTGAGGAAAACAAAAGAATTGTTGCAGAGCGAGAAAGAGAAAACGCACGCTGCCGAAATCATGACAGAGGAATGTCAAGATAAGCTAAGGCAGGCAGAACAGGAACGGGACTATGCACTCTCTCATCAGAAAAAAGTAGAGATACCGGTTGAAAAGCCGGTACTCTATCAAAAGTGTGGGAACTGTAATCTGACAGCTTATCTGAAAGCCAAGGAAAAGTATGATACGCAGAGAGAAAAACTGGCAGGCAGATATAAAACAAAAACAGCCATGTATGAAGCATTGATGTTTCTGCTGATATGGTATTCCGTATCAACTACTCTTTTTCAGATGATACGGTCAAAAATATTTATTTCTGATTGCGTGGTATTCTTTGATACAATCGCCACTTTTATACAGAACATTGCAGGATTGACTATACTGGCAGGGAAGAATGTGGCACAGGTTAGCAATGGAATATCCAATCCTGTCGTTGCCGGAATTATATACTGGATGATAAGAATACTGATTTCCGGTGGATGTCTGGTGGGTGTGGGAATACTTTTGGCATTCATCGAAATAAAGATTGCAGGGCTATATAAGAAATACTGTTGGGATATGATTACCATAATGGTGATACTCGTAAGTATGGCAATAGCAATCTATTTCGCAGATTGGATAAGGACAATATTACCAGTCAATCTACTGTTTCTATTGTTATTGGTACAGGTAATATATGTCGTGATAAGATGGTATGTGAAAGGCTGGCGGGAAACAAGGGGATATTACTAAAACATACTATACCATGCCTAAAACTGTTAAACAATAAATCGGCATAATTGGTCATTTCATGATGCAAGATAAAAAGACTGATTATGTCGATATACAGATTCTGTGAATGAATGAAAGTGGATAACTTGTTTTGTCCGAGCAAGGGAACTATAATGTTTGGTAGAAGTAAAAAAGACAACCATTTGGTTGAGAAAAAAAGATGCAGAAAAACCTATTGACGGAAGAATAAAAAATCAAGGAGTAATCATGATAGAAAACAAGATAATATTGATTGAAGATGATAAAGAAATAAGAGGAATGATAAACGATTATTTATCAGGAGAATTTGAAGTGACAGCTTTTAATGATGGTATGTCAGCTATCCAGAAAATTACAAGCTATGATGAATATGCGCTCGCGCTTATTGATCTTATGTTACCGGACATAAGCGGGATGGAGATTATTAAGATAATTCGTAAAGTCAGCAAGATACCAATTATTATTATTACTGCTAAAGACAATGATATAGACAAATCATTAGGATTGAATTTGGGTGCTGATGATTATGTGGTAAAACCTTTTTCACTCATTGAGCTTACTGCTAGAATAAAGGCTAACATCAGACGAGCAAGAACCTACCAGGCGTTACCGAATAATTCAATTATCAAAATTAAAGATATAGAAATCGACCCTCATAGTCACATGGTTCAGCGCAAAGGAGTAACCATAGATTTAACGCCAATTGAATTTCAAATTTTATACATTTTAGCAAGCCATCCGGGGCAGGCTTATTCAAAGGAAAGGCTATATGAACTGATTTGGAAAGAACCATATTTTGGAAATGAAAATGTGTTGAATACACACATCAATCGTCTTCGCTTGAAATTGAAGAGCAATGCAGAAGACAGTACAGCCTATGTTAAAACTTTATGGGGCATTGGATATAAGATGGAGGAGAAATAGATGATGATTTTATTTGTGGTTCTTTCATTTGTTATGGTTTTTATATTGATCTGGCAACAGATACAGCATAAAAAATTAGTACGAGAAATTGATTATATTACAAGTAGGCTTGATACTATTTCTGTCATTTCTGAAAATGGCTTTGTACTTATACCTACAGATAATGATAGTATCAAGAAATTAAGCGCTGCACTTAATAAGCTGCTTCAGGATTTTTATACAAAAAAGTCACAATTTGAGCAGAGTAAACAGGCAATGGCGAAAGTCCTTACAAACATCTCTCACGACATCCGAACTCCACTCACTGTTCTAAAAGGAAATAGTGAAATGCTTTCCAATATAACAAACACTTACTCTGCATCTGAAAATGTTCATGCTATGGCTGTTAAAATAGACCAAAAGGCTGATGATTTAATCTCAACAATTAACGACTATTTTACAATGTCTAAAATAACTTCTGGAGATTTTTCTATTAAAATGAAAAAGGAAAATATATCAAGGATTTGCCAAGATACAATTTTGGACTACTATGACCTTCTTGAACAGAAACAATTTGAAGTCAATATTCAGATACCGGATACACCGATTTTGCTATACAGATAACGAGGCGTTACAACGCATTTTAAAAAATCTGATAGACAATGCCATCCGACATGGTGGTGATGGTAAGTATATTTCTTTAAGGCTCACCACATCAAATGGAAAAAACATTATTGAAATAGAAGATCGAGGAGATGGGATATCACCACAGCAGCAAAAACAGATCTTTGAAAGGAATTATACAACAGCCCGAAAAACTTCCGGCAGTGGTTTGGGGCTTTCAATTTCAAAATGTCTTGCTGAACAAATTGGGGCAGACTTAGAAGTTTATAGTGTACAAAATGAGCAAACTATTTTCTCAATCATCTTGAAAAAGTTAGAAAATCGTTAGATTTATGACAGAGAAAAGAGAAGTCCATTTTGTATAATGGCAGCTATAAAGGAGGCACACAAAATGGATTATATTATGGAAACCGTAGGTTTGCGAAAAGCCTACAAAGATAATATTGTTGTAGACGATGTAAATATGCATATATCTAAAGGGGCAATATATGGCTTTGTTGGTCCAAACGGCGCAGGAAAAAGCACGGTTATGAAAATGATTTTGAGTCTTATCCAGCCAGATGCTGGAGAGGTTCAGCTTTTAGGCGAAAAAGTTACCAGTCACAGTTATGAAATATTCAAAAAGGTTGGTTCTATTATTGAGAATCCATACTTTTACGATAAAATGACTGCCAGACAAAACTTAGAGCTGCACTGTGAGTATATGGGATTTCCCAACAAGGAACGAATCGATGAGGTTTTGCATTTGGTGGACTTGCAGAATGTCGAGAAAAAACAAGTTTGTCATTACTCGTTGGGTATGAAACAACGACTTGCTATTGCAAGAGCTATTCTGGCAAAGCCAGAATTTTTGATTTTAGACGAACCGATCAATGCTTTAGACCCTGAGGGTATTCGTGAAATGCGAACCCTTTTTCAACGGCTAAATCAAGAAGATGGAACAACTATTTTTATATCCAGCCACATTCTATCCGAAGTGGATCTTCTTGCTGATACGATTGGAATTATTCAACACGGAAAACTCTTAACAGAATTACCTATCGAAGAAATCCATAAGCATCAAACAGATTATATCAGCTTGCAGGTTGACGATGTGACTCGTGTTGCTGCACTGCTTGAAAACATGAGAATCACGAATTTTAGTGTATTAGATAAAGAATTTATCCACATTTATGATTCTGATATTTCAGGTAAAGCTCTGTCAAAAGCAATCATTGAGAACGGGATTGGTTTGGAGAGCATGGGACGCAAGCAAGACACACTGGAAGATTTCTTTTTCCAGCTTACAGAGGAGGAAAAATGAGATGACACATTTGATCAAACTGGAACTGAAAAAATTTGGTATTGCACAAAATATTATCTTTATGTTTGCCGCAATTCTTTTCAGCATCCTTTTCATTACAATATCTTTATGGGATAGCATGACAGACCCCAAACAGGTCAAAGACACATTTGAAAGCACATACCTTGTCATTGGCTTATTGATGTCATTCATTTTTCTTGTGTACTCGTCGGTCTTAACGGCAAAGCTGGTTATTGGAGAATATAATCATCGAACAATTACGATTATGTTTTCTTATCCTTTAAACAGAATAAAATTGATTGCCAGCAAATTAACTATAATCATGGTTTATACAGCGATTTCAATGACGATTGGATATATCTGTTGTAGCAGTTATATTATATTTGCGGATAAATCCTTTAATATGCTGGAGGGAACATTTCAACCATCAATGCTCCGAACATGGATACCAATGGCAATAACCACTGTGATTATATGTATGGTGCTGTCTCTGTGGTCATTTATTATTGGCATGATCAGAAAATCTGTTCCTGCAACAATCGTTACATCTTTGATTGTTATTGTGTTACGGCAAGTTATTATCACCAAAAACACAACCAATCAGGAGTCCATAATGCAAGTTATCTTAGTTGCTATTGTTACCGTCATTGCTACACTACTTATCTTTAAAAGAAAAGTGCCTGAACTATATTGATTATATTTCTATTTTTACAAATGGTAAAAGAAAAAGCCGTCGCAAAGCAGATTCAATTTCATGTATTTATATAACGGCGGCTTTGATTTTTAAAGTCAATGTTTTTAGTGATTACACAAACAGATGACAACTTACATGTATGTGGTAGCTGACGTAAGTTTGGATTATTTTAAAAGATTTCCAATGAATCTTCCGCATCTACCCACATCTGCATATTCCCATCCAGATATAATCGTACATATTCAAGCGGTTCACCAATTGCAAGTGCATTTAATGCACAATCTGAGCCAGGCGTAGTTTTTAAATTCTTTTCTGCTTCCCAACAGTCAATGCGGAGCATATAGCTCGCAGAGGTATAAACATCAACACTATTACGTTGTGGATTGTATTCTGCAAATATTGTTCTCATTGTATCAAATCTCCTTATCATTCAATCAATCATTTCTTACAAAAATCAGAAGCGTTTCAATCAGTTCACCATGTCATTTTCATTTTGTGCTATAATGTGTTATCAGTTTTTTTGCCCTTGTATTTGCCCTTATCAGAGTTCGTAAACACTGGTGGACGATATAACACAAGGGAAACAATAAGGGAAAGCTCACCTGCGCCAAACTTAGTGTTTTCAAAGGCTTGAGAGATATTTGATAATAAAATATAACAATTATTAAATCCCTTGGAATACATGAAATCTCAATTCAAGTTTGTTTGTGCATTGATGGTTATCTTGAGCTTAGGAGGCGTTTAATGAAAACTGTTTTTTTACATGGGTTGGGACAAACTGCACAGGACTGGAAAAAAGTAGTCCAACAACTATCAATTTCTGATGTCGATTGCCCAGAACTTTTTTCTTCAACAGAAGATGAAATATCCTATTCGCAGATTTGGGTGATTTAGAACAGCGGTATTCAGAAGTAAAAGAGCCGCTTCGTATCTGCGGTCTTTCGTTAGGTGCGCTTCTTGCGATTGATTTTGCTATTCGACATGAGGAAAAAGTGGATTCGCTGGTTTTGATTGGCGCACAATATAAAGTTCCAAGTTTACTGATAGATTTTCAAAATCTTATCTTCCGTTGTATGCCAAACAAGGTTTTTGAAGTATGGGACTATCAAAAAGCAGCACCATAAAATTGGCTCACTCTATGCGGTCATTGGATTTTACTTTGCAATTAAATAATATTCGTTGTCCAGTAACAATTTTGTGTGGCAAAAAGGATACTGCCAATCTAAAGGCTTCTAAAAGGCTAAAAGAATTGCTACCCCAAGCTACTTTGCACATCGTTCCAAATGCAGGACATGAACTCAATAAATATGCACCAAACACGATTGCAGAGATATTAAATCAGTAAATTTATCGTGCAAAAAATATAGTAAGATGAATTGTCTGACAGGTAAGCGATCTCTTTCACTTTCATCACAACATCCCACTGTCCTTAGAGAGATGGACGAAGTATAATGTAAGCAACAATCGGAGTTTGTTACTCTTTTTGGAGGTGAATTGGTAATGATAAAATTAAAAATGTCTATTGAAGATATAAGTGAGTATCAGACAGGTATTTTACCAAAGAATGCTGTTAAAATAGAAACACCTCAGAGCATTGAAGAGATGATGAAAAAAGCGGCACCTATTGCAGCGGTATTATGTATTTTAATGTTTGTAACGATGCTGTGTAAAACAGTTATGAACAAGACAGTTGTTATTTCGCATGTATTTATTTTGATTGGTTTTTGCCTGGGGTATATTTGTTTGGTGATACACGAGTGGTTACATGGGATTGTCTATCCGAGAAACGCACTGGTTACGATAGGTAAAATAACGGGTAAGATATCATTTGTTGCATTAGCATCATATCCTCTGAAGCGAAGAAGGTTTATTGTAATGTGCCTATTACCATTTGTGCTTGGAATAATACCATTATTGATTTTTATTGTTAGTCCGGCAGAATATAGAGAACTAAATGGACTAATGTTTGGCATGTCATGTATGGGTATGGTTTCGCCATTTCCCGATGTATATAATGTTTTTATTGTCTTAAAAATGCAAATAAAAAAGATGCAATAATGTTTTATAAAAACGATATGTATAAGGTATCGTAAATTCCAGTTGATATTTCACATATTTTAGGAAATTTAATAACTGTTATATTTAATTATCAAATTCTTCGCAAACCCTTGAAAATACTAAGTTTGTAGCAAGTGAGCTTTCCCTTACTCTTTCCCTTGTGTTATATTCTCACATTGGTTTTCATGAACCTTAATATGGGAAAAAATAAGGGAAAGAAAATTTCATAACACAGTATAACAATAACGACATGGTGAACTGATTGAAATGTTTTCGATATTTAACTCTATAACTGATTATTAAAAGAAAATGGAGATAAGATACGATGAGAACAATTTATGCAGAATACAACATAAATCACGATAGTATTGATGTTTACACAAGTGCCGGATATATGCTTCGCATTGATTGCTGGAAAGCTGAAAAAAATCTAAAAACCACATACGGATCAGAATGTGCGCTTACTTCATTGGCTGTGGATGAGCCTTTGGAATATGCAAGATTATATCTTGAGGGTAATTTACAGATGTGGGTAGATGCAGAAGACTCACTAGAGTTATAATCCTTATCCATATAAATAATATGCAAATATATATCCCATCAATATAGCGAATATACTGAAATAAAAGTATCTTTATAATCAATTTTAACCAAAAGAATATGTTCTTAGAGGAGGTGTCTCCCGAAAGAACATATTCTTCTATTATGGGTAATTATAAATATAGAACATGCTTTTCTTGTGCTACAATTTCTTCACTATGAGTTACAACAATAACTGTTTTTCCCTGTTCACTTAACTCATGCAATATATTCATAACAATCTCACTATTTTTTTTGTCTAAGGAACCAGTTGGTTCGTCTGCTAATACAATCGAACATTTCTTTAGCATTAAACGAGCTAACGCAACTCTCTGCTGTTCGCCACCAGATAATTGATAGACTTTTTTGTTAATTACTTTCTGTAAACCAACTTTTTCAAGAGCTTCATTTATTGAAATATCCGTTCTACCTGATTTTTTTATTATTTCTAGATTTTCTTTTACTGTTTTGTTTTCCAAAAGGGCAAAAATTTTGAAATAAAAATCCAACAACTTCTTTGAAATATTTCTGCTTTTTTCCTTTTTTTGCCACATCAAAACCATTCACAATAATAGAACCTTTGTCAGGAGTTTCAATACCTCCAATCATATTAAGTAAAGTACTTTTTCCGCATCCACTTTCGCCACTAATTACCAAAAAACGGCTATCTGGAATTTCCAAATGAAAATTTTTGAACAAAATTTTATCATTATATGCTTTGCATAGATTTTCAATTGTTATCATAAGCAACCTCCTTTTAATGATTTCGGTATGTTTGTTTTTTCAACAATTGTGATATTAAAGAAAATAATTGTAAATTCTATTAGTGCCATAAATGAACTAACAAGAATGCTAATTCCTACTTCAGTCTGTACCGATAATAAAGAATAGATAAGCATACCTACTAATATCACAAAATTTTCCACTACAATCATTTTAAGAAGTGTTTTGTGCCGTTCAAATAAACTATATCCAAAGATTTTCATCAAGGAAATTTTCATTGCATTTTCTCGGAACTCTAGTCTACTTACTGTAACAATAATCATAATATTTAAAAGCAATACAATCGTACAAAGAGAACTTAAAAATCCCACGAGTTTTATTAAAAATGTGTGATTATATAAATACTGTTCATGTACGTTTGTAATTACTAGCTGATAATTTCCAAGCATATCTTCATACTTTTTGCTGATATTTCTTAGCTGTTTTTCATCACATTGAAATAAAACTGCTCCTGCTTTATAGCTTTCAAGATACCCACCATTGACTGCTAAATCTTTGTTTGCCTGATAAATAATTATCGGATTTTTGCTTTTTTCGATACCATTTATTCTACTTGTATCTAAATAGGAAAAGTATTCTGTTTCGCTATACTCTATGTACTGAATATTTAATTGTTGTAAATTATCATGATTTAAAACATGGCTCAAGGAGTCATAGGCTAATTGCTTGTTTTTAGCAAAATATCTATTCTTTGGAATGAAAATAATCAAATCAGAAGATTCATTCTCTACTGCATTTATCTGCTTCGTAAAACCTTGTAACATATCTTTTGCATGATTATTTACATATATCACATCATTTTTATCATTTAAAATATTCAAGCATATTACAGGCTTTAATGTGTTATATTCATTCTTGTATAGTTTATTCCAAAAAGCTTCTTCTTTTTCAGCATTAAAATCAGTAGTCTTTACGGTAAAATAATTTGCATCATAATATTCTTCTAACAAATGTTCATTTGTAAATAGGTTATTATGAATACTACTAATATTAGTGGTAATTGTAAAAACAGCGGCTACCCCTGCTATAAATTTTAACGAATAAATTAAAAAATCCACTCCTCTTTTGTGTGTTGCATTTGCGAATGCCTTTCTAATATCAAAAAAGCAAAAAGAACAATATGGAATAGTGGAAAGAATAATTCCAATGGAATATAAAATTGTGACGAGTCTATTCTCATATGCTCCCGATATATAATTTGACAGCAATATTTTTGCAACAATAAATAATGCAATGTCAAAAGTTACATCGAATAAAGCAGCCTTAAATGCTATGAAACCAGCACTTTCTCCTAAGGAAACTCGTACAACAACCTCTTTTTTTCGCCTAACCACTTCAATTACATTTAGAACAATCATCAATGCAATAATCATACCCCATATAATAAAAATCATGTCCTTTTCCGTAGAATTCCAATATTCTGGATAAGTTAAGCTATATTTTTCTGATAATTTCTGATATGCAGAGATAATATTGTCCTCATTTCCTATGTATGAGATAAAGTTTTCATAACCCACAGAGGTACTTTGCAATTCTGAGAGATTATGAAATTTTACTTTCGTAATTCCGGAAACTAAAGCGGTATATTCTGATTCTTCTATGTTTGCAGTATTTTTTAATGTTTGTCTGATTACTTTATCATCGCCATAAATATGAAGTGTTGAAAGGTATTTATTATTGATTTCATTGTACTGAGAAAAAATATGTACATCATTCTCCGTTGCAGTTTCTGATACATCTTTCAGAAACTGCGACATATCTTCACTAGCAACTTCATAGCGTGATGACGTAAAATATGCTGTAGAAAAGTTCCAAAGCTGATCTTGAAATATTTCAGATTGCATAAGTATTCCAAAAATCAGGAAACAAAACAAACATAAGTTTTTAATTGCTTTCATTTATTTCAACCCCAGATTCCATACTTTATTTGCTTTTTCAAATATCGTAGTCAATATTGTGCTATTTTCATCAACAATCCATTGATCTTCTTGATCTTCAGCTTTTTTGCTACTTGACAACATAATTTGAGTATTCAAATCCTTATAGTCATTAAATAGCACGCCTTGACTTATTCCTTGGTGAAATGGTTTTATCCAAATAATTAGTGCATATCGAACATCTGACTCAGCTATCGCAAGATTTCCATTCCAAAGCAAATAATCAGGGACAGACACACTATACTGGAATCCATCTTTATCTGTGTAAATTTTTACTCCAGATTCTTCTATTTCAGGGAAGTCTTTCTGAAATTCGTTATATGGTTTATAACTCCCGAAGTACCAAAATAAATTATAGCAACAGAACAAAATAACCAAAACAATTCCTATATATTTTATTTTTTTCTTCATTTATATACACTCCACAAAAAGAGTGGTTGGAATTCCAACCAACTCAGCATTATCCCGAACCTTTGTTTAGTAGCTATTACCGTAGGTAATACTATTTCCTTTATGAGCAACCTCAATTTTAGACCAATTACCTTTACCAACATTTGAACCCGAAAAAGAACCATTTCCATTCTTGACATATGCGTAATGATCTTTAGTTGAATGATATGCGTGTGCATAATCTTCATTAATAGCAAGAGTATTATAACCATAAGTCAAAACACCTTTTCCGCCATCAGATGTAGTGCTCAATTCCCACTTTTTATCAAATGTCTTATTCCCGTTTGTAACAGAAAATGCCATTACTGGAATTGATGAAGAAATTAACATTGCACTAATAGCTACCCCTACAATCACTTTCTTTGCTCTCAGAAGTTTTACCTCCTTTGATCTGCTGTATTTCTATTTATATTTTATCAAATATTTTGTATCAAGTCAATCAGTATCTTGACTTATATAGCGTCGAATTGTAAGATATATTCCTTGTAAAATTAACCAAAAGAACAACAGATTTATTGATAATGCTTTTTTAATTACTTCTCCAAAATAAATGATGACAGCCGCACTTGTCAGTATCATCAGTAGGGTAATAACATCCCAACAGTTTTTCTTATATAATTCTATAACCTTTATTTCTATCAGTATTGCCAGTATCCCTGTCCCTGCCACACATATTCCAACAACCAATATCATCAATAACCAATATATGATTCCGGCTATAATCTCATTTGGAATTTTTGTGCTGATTTGTGCCACAGATTGCCCGGCATCAATCGTCCAACCGATAAAAGTTTGTATGAATGATGCTGCATCATGGAAGAATGATTTGCAATCGGAAAGGAACACATCTGACTGTACTGCCTGAAAAAGAGTGGTTGTCAGCGAATACCATGCAAGAAGGAACAAGGTTGTTTGGAACATTACCGTTTTTGCTTTATATTGTCCTGCAAGTTGCTCTTTTTGTGTTTCGTATCTTGCTTTTGCATTCTGATAGGCTGTCCGGTCACAGGCTTCGCATTTTTTATAGAGTACCGGCTTTTCTACCGGTATCTCTACGATTTTCTGATGTGTCCGGGCATAATCCCGTTGTTGTGTTAAGCA
>ENA-OQJH01000660-OQJH01000660.1-human-gut-metagenome-genome-assembly--contig:-NODE-660-length-17506-cov-1.856321_pt1 | contig 17506 bp, 27 predicted proteins | sample MGYA00242597_ERZ504763 | MGnify/ENA primary metagenome ERZ504763 (study PRJEB26092, sample SAMD00036359) | human gut metagenome | host: Homo sapiens | study: EMG produced TPA metagenomics assembly of... | reverse complement strand
GGCGTTGTATTTCTCATGGCTGCCTGTATTTGCCTGGGACAGGCGGCGCCTGTTTGGCTTTGGATGCAGCATGGAGCCAAAAAGTAGAGATCACTGCCCACAGAGGTGACTCTATAAAAGCACTGGAAAATACGATCCCTGCTTTTGAAAAGGCCATAGAAAGCGGAGCAGACTGGATCGAACTGGATGTAAAGGAGACCAGGGATAATGTTCCGGTGGTATTTCATGACAGCAGTTTAAAGCGTCTCATGGGACAGGATGGAACAATCCGGGAAATGACTCTGGAAGAGATCAAAAACTTCATCCTGCCGCCAGTATGGGACCAGGATATAATAATGTAAAGATCCCGACTCTGGAGGAAACGCTGGATACCTGCAAAGGCAGGATAAAACTGAATATTGAAATAAAAGAGGACGGAACGGAAAGCAGTGATTTTACAGAACGTGTCATACAGCTGATCCGGGATAAGGGAATGACAGACCAGTGTATGATCACATCGTTCTGCTATACTGTTTTGGAAAAGGTAAAAGCCGTAGAACCATCCCTCAAGACTGGATATATCCGGTCAAAGGATATAGAAGATTTCAGCCAATATCCGGCTGCAGATCAGTATATGCTCAGTATTGAGCTGATCCAGAAAGAACGGGTGGATCAGATCCACAGCCTGGGAAAGAAGGTTACAGCCTGGACAGTCAATGATCTGTACTCCCTGCGCAAGTGTGAAAGCGCTCAGGTAGATGATATGATCACAGATGATCCGGGAGGCTTATTAAAATTAGATGATCAGTGATCATCGGTATAAAAATCGTTTTCATGTATTTTTCCTAATGGTCTGTATGGGTGGATTTGTCATCCTGCAGACTGTTTACGATCTGGGAGGCACTTTGGTCGGTATAACCCTTCTGTTCACGGATCATCTCCCAGATGGTGTCGTGCATCCATTTCACAGTGTCGCTTAAGATCTTGTTTTCTGTGTCCAGACGCATGATCTCGATATTCATTTCTGCAATAATCTCACGGCTGTTAAAACGCTTGTGAGGAGCATTGATCCGTTTTAAGAAAGAAGGGTTGTCCTTCATGATCTCCTGAGCCAGGTAGTCATCCCGCTCACGACATCCCATATCCATAAATTCTTTGTAATACATACGCACCATATGCATTACATCCGGATGGCAGCATCTGGGACACTGTGGATGGCGCGAAGTCTGATAGTAAGCATAGTATCCGCATTTCGGACAGTAAAAAACGGCGAGTTCTCTCATCACAAATCCCCCTTTTATGTAGAATGATTGATGAAAAATACTTTACATTATAAATAACGCGAAAATCTCCAAAATATACCGCCTGTTTTTAAAAAAATCAGAAATTCGGCAAAATGCACAAAAAAGGGCGCTCCTTTTTGTGAACGGATGGGGAAGGAGCGCCGTTTTGGGGATGATCTTACTGGATGATGCCTTCTGTGTTTACAGTCCAGATCATATCGTTTTCGTCTTTAAAATCTTTGTATCCGCTGCCAAGTTCTGGTCTGGAAGCAGACTTGGAGGTGGAACCTGCCTTCTGTACAGCACCGTTTACATTTACCAGATAGCGTGTATCATCTAAGGAAACAGGGGCAAAACGTAAATCTTTGTCTGCTTCCTGGCGAAGGCCATTTACATACAGGGTGTTATCTTTGATACCATGGTAGCCCTGTCCTTTTTTACTGCCTTCTGCGTGGAAGAGCCAGTTCTGGGTCTCCCCAAGGTCCTCATCATAAATGGTCTGTTTCCCGGTTTTCATAATACCTTCTTCGTCAAAGTAGTAATTGGCAGCTGTACCGTCAGAGAGCCTGATGGACTGCTTGCCGGTCTGCATTTCACCTGCTGTGTTGAAGGCATATTTTTTGGAGTCAATGGTGAAGATCTCCAGGTCCTCTTTTCCGTAGTAAGGAGCACCGTTCTTGAAGTAGAAACGGAAATATTCACCGTCTTCGCTGATATTTTCCACGCCTTCAATGGTACGCCAGCCGGAAGCACGTTTTCCGTCTTCATCATAGTATTTATAGCCGGAGATCGCCGGAAGGGATACAGAGTTATCTTCCTGATCTGCGGCAGTTGCCTGGGAAGCAGTTGCAGTTTCTGCAGAGTCTTCTGCCTGAGTATTGTCGGATGCAGCAGTGTTCTCAGTGGTTACAGGAAGCTTGTACCAGCCAGTCTGCATTTTTCCTTCCTCAAAGGTATAGTAGGAACCGTCGATCTTTTTGTCGATCTCATTTTCGATCCGGCGTCCGTTGGAGTCAAAATAATACCAGGCATTCAAATCTTCCGGATCATCTGTTTCTTCTTCTAAAAGGACCCAGCCGGTCTTTCTGCTTCCGTCTTCGCCAAGATAATAGTTATAGCCGTCTACCTGGATGGAGCCGGTCTCATGATGCTGTCTTCGTTGAAGTAGTACCAGTTTCCGTCAATGGAAGCCCAGGTGGAAGTTAAGGCTTTGCCATCTTTTCCATAATAGTAATGAAGGAATTCAGGAGCGTCATCTTCGGACCAGTAATCTTCGTTGTCCATAGTGACCCACTGGTAGGTGACACGTTTTCCTTCTTCGTTTACATAGTATTCGTCGATCTGTTCGGAATAAGCGCGAACGCCGTCAGCGTTTAAGTATACCAGTCATTTCCGGATTTCTTCCATGTATCTGTAAGGGGATCTCCGTAGGAGTCGTAGTAATACCAGTTTCCGTTTTCTTCCGTCCATCCGGCTGCTTTTGCATATGCCGGAAAAGCCATGGATGCAGTAAATACTGCAGTGGATAATACAGCCAGGAATGTTGTCTGTTTTCTCATAATATAAATTCTCTCCTTTTGATGTTTTGAAAATGTGTTTTGTTAGTGGCCGTTGATCCGTTGTTTGCATTACGCAGGTCATTATAACCAGGATAAAGCCGCCTTTCCAGTGAAGGTTACTGGTAAGTCTGGGCATGGTTTCCACACCTGGAAATGGGCGTATCCAGGAGCCCCTTAAGGAAAATGACAGTAGGTTTTTTAAGCATTTTGTGGTATGCTTGTTTTCAGATAGATTGATGCGTAAACGACTTAAAGGAGAAAACGTATTATGAGGATGAAAGTTTCAAACTATATTTCTGAGATGTTAGTAAAAGCTGGGATCCACCAGGCATTTATGGTTACAGGCGGCGGTGCCATGCATTTGGATGATGCATTGGGACACCAGGAAGGCCTTCACTGCATCTATGATCACCATGAGCAGGCCTGCGCCATTGCAGCAGAGGCATATGCCAGGATCCATAATGAGATGGCAGCTCTCTGCGTGACCACAGGTCCTGGAGGAACCAATGCCATTACCGGTGTTTTAGGTGCATGGCTGGACTCCATTCCAATGCTGGTACTTTCCGGACAGGTGCGTTATGATACCACAGCAAGGTGGTCCGGTACAGGGATCCGTGCTATGGGTGATCAGGAATTTGATATTTGTAAGGCCATTGACTGTATGACCAAGTATTCAGAAATGGTCATTGATCCTTTACGTATCCGCTATTGCCTGGAAAAAGCATTATATCTGGCAAAGTCCGGCCGCCGTGGTCCAAGCTGGCTGGATATTCCTTTAAATGTCCAGGGTGCGTATGTGGAGACCGATGAGCTGATCGGATTTGACCGGTAGATTATGAAAACGGAGGAAATGGCTGGGCAGAGAAGAAAAATGTACCGGCTATCCCGGAAGATGAGGCCGGAGAAGGTGAAAAACGCCAGGTTCTTCCAAAGAAGGTAACAGAAGAGATTGCAAAAGCGATCATTGAGAAGATCCGTCAGGCAAAACGCCCGGTGATCAATGCAGGAAATGGCATCCGTCTGGCAGGTGCCCATGAGACTTTCTTAAAAGTGGCAGAAAAACTGGGTATTCCGGTTGTTACAGGCTGGGACAGTGAGGACTGTATCTGATGAACATCCGTTATATGTAGGCCGCGGTGGAAATATGGGTGACCGTCCGGGAAATTTTGCTATCCAGAACAGTGACCTGGTGCTTTCCATTGGAAGCCGTTTAAGTATCCGTCAGGTAGGATATAACTATAAAACCTGGCCAGAGCCGCTTATGTGATCGTAAATGATATTGATGAAGAGGAATTAAAGAAGCCATCGGTTCATGTAGATATGCCGGTCCATGCAGATGCAGCAGATCTGCTGTCAGTATTGGATCAGTGTCTGGATCAGGTATTAGAGGCAGAAAAAGATACACTTCCGGACAGTTTAAGTGAACCTGGAAAGAAACAGGTATTTACTTACGGCGAAGGTCTTAAAGGGATGACATGGAATGAGACCTGCGCTATGTGGAAGAAAAAATATCCGGTGGTACAGAAAAAACACTGGGAGCAGGGGGAAGAGAAGGCAGCTAATGTATATGCAGCTGTTCAGGCCATCAGCAGCCGCTTAAAAGAAGGACAGATCACAGTAGTTGGAAATGGCTCTGCCTGCGTAGTAGGCGGACATGCCCAGATCATTAAAAAGGGACAGAGATTTATCTCCAACTCAGCAGTGGCTTCCATGGGATATGACCTTCCCGGCAGCCATCGGTATCTGGGCTGCTTCCAGAAAGGACGGCGCGTACAGCATGGGCGCTGCCCGTGAAGGGGAAGATGTGATCCTGATTACGGGAGATGGAAGTATCCAGATGAATCTTCAGGAGCTGCAGACCATCATCCATCACAAAATGGGTATTAAGATCTTTATTATTAACAATGGCGGTTATCATTCCATCCGTCAGACCCAGAAGAATTTCTTTGGGGAGCCATTAGTAGGTGTTGGTTATGACAGTGGTGACTTAAGCTTCCCGGACATGGAAAAATTGTCTGCTGCTTATGGTTATCCTTACGTAAGAGCAGAACATAACGGACAGCTGGCAGAGGCAGTAGAAAAGACCCTTGCCATGGAAGGACCGGTGATCTGTGAGATCATTGTATCTACAGACCAGAACTTTGAACCGAAGTCTTCCGCAAAACGGTTGCCGGATGGAACTTGGTTTCTCCGCCATTGGAAGATATGCACCATTCCTTCCAGATGAGGAAATGGACGAGAACATGATCATTCCAAGGATCAAAGGATAAATATTCCGTCTGTTGGCGGTATCATCATAAAGATAGAAGGATCAGTAATCCTATGACCGTGATCGTTACAGGAGCTACCAGTTTTATTGGAAGAGCGGTTGTAAAGGCACTTTTAGAAGAAGGATGCAGGGTGGTGGCAGTATCACGCCCTGCATCAGCCGGGGCAGGAAAGCTGCAGGAACTTTTTTGAGGACCTGAAAAAGCAGGCCGGGGCAGAAAAAAAGGTTTTCGGCAGCCTGGAACTTTGTTTTTGTGAACTGGGAGAAATTGAAAAACTGGAAAAAATTTACAAAAAAGAAGAGTTGCAGGCAAAGGCATGGCTTCATTTAGGCTGGGACGGCGCTGGAAGTGACAAGCGCAAAGATGTAAAGCTTCAGGAAAAGAACATTGGTTATGCCCTGCAGGCTCTTCACACAGCAGCGGCTCTTGGATGCAAACGCTTTTTGTTTTCCGGTTCCCAGGCAGAATACGGGATCTGTAATGAATGGATGAAAGAAGAACAGGAGTGCCATCCTGTATCCGAGTATGGAAAGGACAAAGTCCTGGTATATCAGCAGGCAACCAAAGCGGCAAAAGAACTTGGGGTAGACTACATCCATACCCGTATTTTCAGCGTGTATGTCCGGGGGATCATCCATGGTCTTTGATCGAGACCTGTATCCGGACTTTCTTAGCTAACGGGAATATGGAAATGGGTCCCTGTACCCAGCAGTGGAACTTTCTGTATGTGCAGGAAGCGGCACAGATCCTGGTAAAACTTCTTCTTGGCAAAGTTCCTGCAGGCGTGTATAATGTGGCAGGAGAAGATACAAGACCGTTAAAAAGCTATATTGAAGAGGTTTATGAGCTTTGCGGCAGAAAAGGAAGCTATGAATTGGATACCGGCCGCCGAATGCGGAAGGCTGTGTTTCCTTGATGCCGGATCTTACAAAATTAAAAAAAGCCATTGATTTTCACCAGCAGGTTTCTTTTAAAGAGGGAATCTTAGAGACCATAAAAGAGGCTAAAAAGGAGAACATATAAAATGAAACGATGTATTGCCTGCGGGGCTCCTCTCTGGGAGACACCCCTTCTTACATTAGATAATATGCCGGCGTCTGCGCAGCACATGCCAGATGCAGAACATGTAGGAGCTGATAAGGGACTGACTTTGGATCTTTGCCAGTGCAGCGGCTGCGGTCTGGTGCAGTTTGACTGTGAACCTGTGGATTATTACCGGGATGTGATCCGTGCCGGTGGATATTCTACGACTATGGCAGAACTTCGCAGAAAGCAGTACAAACATCTCATCGAAACCTATCATCTGGAAGGAAAGCGTTTTATTGAAGTTGGCTGTGGCCAGGGCGAGTTTTTACAGGTTTTAAAGGAATTTCCGGTAGAGGTTCATGGAATAGAACATGATTCGGCTCTGGTAGAACTTGCAAAAAGCAAGGGCATTGATGTAGTACAGGGCTTTACAGAGACAGAAGATACGGTGTTCCCAGGTGGACTTTACGATGTATTTTTATCCTTTAATTTCCTGGAACATCAGCCGGATCCGGTGACTATGCTGCGTGCTATCTGGAATAATCTGGAAGATGATGCCATGGGACTTATTACAGTGCCAAGTTTTGAGTACATTATGGAGCACAGCAGTTATTATGAACTGATCCGTGACCATATTGCGTATTATACCTTTGATACACTGACTTCCCTGATGGAGAGAAGCGGATTTGATGTAGTAGAAGCTTCTATGATCAACCGGGATACTCTTTCCCTGATCGTGCGCAAACGTCCACAGGTGGAAACAGAAAACCTGCTGGAGTGCTACGTAAACCTGCGGGAAGAGATGAATACGTATATGAAGTATCTGAGGGCATGGCATAAGACTGTGTGCATATGGGGAGCCAGCCATCAGGCTTTACACTGGCAGCAACTACCTGTCTGGGAGAAAATGCAGAATATATCATCGATTCGGCGCCGTTTAAACATGGAAAATATGCACCTGCTTCCCACCTTCCCATCGTACCGCCGGAGTATTTTGAAGCCCATCCTGTAGATGCCATTGTGATCACAGCTCCCGGCTATACAGATGAGATCGCAGGGATCATAAGAAAGCGTTTTGGGGATCAGGTAGAGATCCGTGCCATGCGCTCCAATCACCTGGAAATGGTCTAGGAGGAAATCAGATGAGGATCGTTATAACAGGAGCTACCGGATTTATTGGAAGTAATCTGGCAAAACTGTTTTTAAAGAAAGGTGCGGAGGTTTTTGTGCTGGTGCGCCCGGAGTCCACGCACCTGGATGTACTTCCGAAAGATGAAAAACTTCATGTGGTTTCCTGCGGTTTAAGCAATGTAATGGACTGCGTTTCTTATATTAAAGAAGCGGACGCCTTTTTCCACCTGGCATGGGGCGGTGTGAACCGTCAGGAGATCGACTCACCTGAGGTTCAGGCGAAAAATGTAGCTGGCTCCCTGGATTGTATCCGGGCGGCGAAAGCATTAAACTGCCGTATGTTTATGGATGCAGGTTCCAGAGTGGAGTATGGTCTTACAGATGGCTTTATGCAGGAAGATATAGAATGTCATCCGGTGAACCAGTATGGAAAGGCAAAATGGGAATTTTACCAGAAGGCAGTGCTTTATGTGAAGAACTGGGACTCCATTATGTGCATCTGCGCTTTTTCAGTGTATATGGAACAGGAGACCATCCCTGGTCTATCATTTCTACTCTTGTGCGGGAACTTCCAGCAGGAAACAAGGTTTCTTTAAGCGCATGCAGACATCAGTGGAACTTTATGTATATTGATGATGCTGTGGAGGCAGTGTATGAGTTGTATGAACAACTGCCCCAGTCTGCTGATGCAGGGGTTAAGAAAAATGGTCTTGTAAGCACCATTGTAAACATTGCCAGCAAAGATACGAGAGTGTTAAAGGACTTTGTAGAGGAGATCCATTCCATTGCAGGTGGTGCCGGTGAATTGGAGTACGGGACTTTTGTCCAGGCAAAAGAAGGTGCCCTTTCTATTAAGCCGGATATTTCACGTCTTACACTGCTTACCAGTGGCTGGCAGGAAAGATTTACCTTCCGTCAGGGCATTGAAATTATGATGAAAAAAGAGAAAGAGAACAAAAACCTATGAAAAAGATCAGTGTATTGATTCCCTGTTATAACGAGGTGGAAAATGCAGGCCCCATCAGCAAGGCAGTAACCGATATTTTAGAGAAGGAACTGCCTCAGTATGATTATGAACTTGTATTTATTGATAATGACTCCACAGACGGAACACGGGATGTGATCCGTGGACTGTGTAAGGAAAATCCAAGGATCAAGGCTATTTTTAATGCAAGAAATTTCGGTCAGTTTAACTCTCCGTATTATGGCATGCTCCAGGTAACAGGAGACTGCGTTATTGAGATGGTAGCAGATTTCCAGGATCCGGTTGAGATGATCCCCAAGTATGTCCATGAATGGGAAAAGGGCTATAAGATCGTTATCGGCATTAAGACCAGTAGCAAGGAAATAAGTTTATGTACTGGCTGCGCACCTGCTACTACAAGACCATTAAGAAAATGTCTGATGTAGAACAGATCGAACATTTTACAGGTTCCGGTCTGTATGACAGGGAATTTATTGAGATCCTGCGCAAGTTAGATGATCCCACACCGTTTTTGCGGGGTATCGTAGCGGAACTTGGCTATAAGCGCAAAGAGATCCCTTATGAGCAGCCAAAGCGCCGTGCAGGAAAGACACACAACAATTTCTACCGTCTGTATGACGCTGCTATGTTAAGCGTTACTTCTTATACAAAAGAGGGACTGCGCCTGGCAACGATCTTCGGCGGTGTCTGTGCAGCAGGAAGTATGATCATTGCCCTGATCTATCTGGTGATGAAGCTGATCTGGTGGGATCGTTTTCCTGCAGGTATGGCGCCTATGCTCATTGGAATGTTGTTTTTAGGCTCTGTACAGTTATTCTTTATCGGCTTTCTGGGAGAGTACATTATGAGTATCAATCAGCGCGTGATGAAGCGTCCTCTTGTGATCGAAGAAGAACGGCTGAACTTTGACCAGAAAGATGAAAATGCAAAGGACGGTAAGGCAAATGAAGTATAAAGTGGATGTGGTCCGTATCCGTGAAAATTCCATTACACTGAACGGATGGGCTCTGGGAAAGACCCCGGAGAGCAAGGTCACTTTCCGGGTAGAAGATGAACATCACCAGCCGGTGAAGTGCAAAATGGTTTCTACCAGAAGAGATGATGTAAGCCAGATCTATTTTAAGAAAGTGATCGATAAGGAATTTGGCTTTGATATCCAGTTTCCATATGAGAGAGGAAAAAGTTACTGGCTGCTGATCCGCTGTGATGGCAGACAGGCAAAGATCAAATATAATGAAGAACTGATCACCAAGAGAGCCAGTGTTGCCCACAAGCGCATGGAAAAGATCAAAGATCTGATGAACATGGAACGGTCCATGTAGCTCTTGATTTCTGGAAGGAAAATGGTCTCTGTGCCCTTATTAAAAAATCCTGCCATAAGATCCAGGGACTGGATAATGATTACGATTATGGTGAGTGGTATGAGCTGACCAAGCCGACAGAGGAAGAACTGAAGGCCCAGAGGGAAACACATTTTGAAAAAGAACCTTTATTTTCCGTAGTCATACCGGTATACAAAACACCGGAGCGTTATCTGAAAGAGATGTTAGACTCCATCCTGGACCAGACTTATGGAAACTGGGAAGTATGTATTGCAGATGGAAGCCCCAGAGGCCAGGATGTGGAAAAGGTATTAAAGAAATATGCACAGAAAAGACTCCCGGATCCGTTATGAGATCTTGGGGGAAACAGGGGCATTTCCGGAAATACCAATGCAGCTCTTGCTATGGCAAAGGGGGAATATGTGATCCTGGCAGACCATGATGATACCATTCCGCCTCAGGCATTTTATGAGGTGGCAAAGGCTATCAATAAGCATCCGGACTGTGATGTGCTGTATTCAGATGAAGACAAGCTGGATATGGATGGGAAGGCTTTATTTGATCCTCATTTTAAGCCGGATTTTAACCCGGACCTGCTTACCAGTGTGAATTATATCTGCCATTTGTTCGTGGTGAAAAAAGAGTTATTAGACCAGGTAGGCGGCTTCCGCCAGGAATTTGACGGAGCCCAGGATTATGACTTTATCTTCCGCTGCACTGAGCAGGCAAAAGAGATCGTCCATATCCCACAGGTACTTTATCACTGGCGCTGCATCAGGACTCTACTGCCAGCAATCCGGAAAGCAAGATGTATGCTTTTGAGGCTGGTTCCAGAGCGATCATGGCCCATTATGAGCGTATGGGCATTCCGGCAGAACGTGTGGAAAAGGGCGTAGATTACGGTATTTACCATACTACCTATAAGATCAAAGGAGAGCCCCTGATCTCCATTATTATTCCAAATAAGGATCACAGCAAGGATCTGGATGTGTGTGTCCGGTCTATTTTAGAGAAGTCTACTTACCGGAACCTGGAATTTATCATTGTGGAAAATAACAGTACAGAGCCGGAGACTTTTGCGTATTATAAAAAGATGAAAGAAAAACATCCGTCCTTCCATGTAGTTACCTGGAAAGAAGGCTTTAATTATTCTGCCATCAACAATTTTGGCGCATCCTTTGCAAAGGGAGAGTACCTGCTGCTTCTTAATAATGATACGGAACTGTTAGAGCCTGACAGCATTCGTGAAATGCTTGGGTTCTGCCAGAGAGAAGAGGTTGGTATTGCGGGAGCAAGGCTTCTGTATGCAGATGATACCATTCAGCATGCAGGTGTTGTTATTGGTTTCGGCGGTATTGCTGGACATACCTTTATCGGTCTTCACAAAGCGGAAAACAGCTATTTCCACCGTGCAATGTGTGCCCAGGATTACAGTGCTGTTACAGCTGCCTGCCTTATGACAAAGAAGTCTGTGTTTGAGGCTGTGGGAGGTTTAAGTACGGAACTGGCAGTTGCTTTCAATGATATTGATTACTGCATGAAAGTTCGTGCTCTGGGAAAACTGGTAGTATATGCCCCTTATGCAACTCTTTACCATTATGAGTCCAAATCCAGGGGACTGGAAGATACGCCTGAGAAGGTGGCGCGGTTTAACAGGGAAGTAGCTATTTTCATTAAGAAATGGCCGGACATCATTAAAAATGGTGATCCTTACTACAACCCGAACCTGACGTTAAGAAAGTCCAATTTTGCCTGCGTGATCTGTTAAAAGAAAAGATCGGTGAACCTTACGACCTGTCAGTTTATGATAAGTTTGCACCTGAGGAGAAAAAGAGTGATGAGTAATAAGGCGAAAGTAACGGTGGTCATTCCCAATTATAATGGTCTTAAGTTTATGGATCCCTGTTTTAAGGCTCTGAATCTGCAGCTTTGCCGTGATTTTGACATCCTGGTAGTGGATAATGGTTCTACAGACGGAAGCGTAGAATGGCTGAAGGAACATGAGATACCAAGCATCTTCCTTGAGAAGAATACCGGTTTTTCAGGGGCTGTAAATGTGGGGATCAAAGCCTCAAAGACCCCTTATGTGATCCTTTTAAACAATGATACAGAACCGGACTGCCACTATATTGGAGAGATGATCAAGGCCATTGAACGTTCACCGGAGATCTTTTCTGTAAGCAGCAAGATGATCCAGCTGTATGACCACAGCAAAATGGATGATGCAGGAGATATGTATACACTGTTAGGCTGGGCATTCCAACGGGGCGTTGGACGTCCGGCTACAGGATACAACCGCAGCTGTTCTGTTTTTTCTGCCTGTGCAGGTGCTGCCATCTATCGCAGGGAAGTGTTTGAGACCATCGGTTATTTTGACGAGATGCATTTTGCTTATCTGGAAGATATTGATGTGGGTTACAGGGCGAAGATTTATGGTTATAAAAATGTTTACTGCCCAAGCGCCATGGTATACCACGTGGGAAGCGGTACCAGTGGATCCCGTTACAATTCATTTAAGGTCCGTCTGGCAGCAAGAAACAATATTTATCTGAACTATAAAAATATGCCATGGCCCCAGTTGCTTCTAAATGCTCTTCCGCTGGGACTGGGGATCCTGGTAAAATATGGATTTTTTAAGAAGATCGGGTTTGGAAAAGATTATCTGGACGGTCTGAAAGAGGGAGTGAAGACAGCAAAGCTGTGTAAAAAAGTAAAATATAACAGAGACCACCTGAAACATTATGCTGCCATTGAGTGGGAATTATGCACCGGAACTCTCCTCTATATCCGGGAATTTCTGGCCCGTCAGGCGGCAAAACGGTGAAGTTTATTATATTTTAAGAGAAAAGTTATGGAATAATGGGATTGTATCATGTATAATGTTTTGAATGAAGAAGCCGTTTTCTCCGGCGGGGGGAAATGAGTGAACAGCTTAACAAAAGGTGATATACAATGATAAAAGATAACCAGAAAAGCCTGAACCATGTTCAGGTTCTTCTGGATGCAGTGGTAACAGCAGTAGCCTATATACTGGCGTGGTTTATTATCGTCAGCGGAAAGGTAGTGCCTTTAAGAGGAGCAACTCTGGAGCCGGGACTTATTTTCTGGCACTTATATTTATTGTTCCTGTTTATCTGATCTTAAATGGCTGTTTTCATCTGTATGTACCAAAGCGCATCCAGAAGAAGGGTTGAATTTGCCAATATCTGTAAGGCAAATGTGATCGGCCTGATGCTTTTTACGCTGATCCTTTTCGGCGGAAGAAGCTTTATTGTACATCTGGGGTATTTCTCCACCAGAATGCTCCTGGTTGTTTTTTGTTTTAAATATACTTCTTCTGGCAGGAGAACGACTGGCGATCCGCCTGTTCTTACGTTCTCTTCGTACCAATGGTTACAACCAGAAGCATGTGCTCTTAATCGGTTACAGCCGTGCGGCAGAAGGTTTTATTGACCGTGTGACTTTAATCCGGAATGGGGCTATCATATCCAGGGTATCCTGGATGACCATAAAAAAGCAGGTTATGTTTACAAGAAAGTCCAGGTTTTAGGACCGATCTCCCATTTGGAGACCTTTCTTGCAGCGAATACCTTAGACGAGATCGTTATTACTTTAAGTATCGGTGAATATGCAAATCTGGAACAGATCGTTGCGGCCTGTGAAAAGTCAGGTGTGCATACCAAATTTATTCCGGATTACAATAACATTATCCCTACGATCCCTTATATGGAAGATCTTCAGGGACTTCCGGTGATCCATATCCGCCATGTACCTCTTACCAGCGTATTTAATGCAACTATAAAGCGTATGGTAGATATCTGTGGCGCACTGTTTGGGATCATCCTGTTTTCACCTCTTATGCTGCTGACAGCAGCATTGATCAAACTTACTTCTCCAGGTCCGATCATTTACAGCCAGGAGAGGATCGGACTGCACAACCGTCCTTTTAAAATGTTTAAATTCCGTTCCATGGAAGTACAGGATCCAAATAAAGAAAAGAACCAGTGGACAACCCCTCATGACCCCCGTGTTACTCCGGTAGGCCGTTTTATACGAAAGACCAGTATTGATGAGATGCCTCAGTTTTTTAACATTCTCATTGGAGATATGAGCCTGGTTGGTCCAAGGCCGGAGCGGCCTCTTTTTTGTAGAAAAGTTTAAAGAAGAGATCCCACGTTATATGATCAAGCACCAGTAAGACCAGGTCTTACAGGCTGGGCGCAGGTCAATGGTTACAGAGGAGATACTTCTATTACAAAGAGGATCGAGCATGACCTGTATTACATTGAAAACTGGAGCTTGGATTTGATTTTAAGATCATGTTCCTGACGATATTCAAAGGCTTTATTAATAAAAACGCATACTAGAATGACAGCGGTCTGACTGCTGTTATCACTACAATGAGGAAACGTACATGAATCACGACTTTGATAATGAATTTGAAACGGATGACGAGTTAAAAAGAGGGCGCAGCCGCAGAAAAGACGGAAGGAAATACGCTTCTTCCGGACTTACCGGCAGAACAGGCAGTACAGGAAGAGGCAGCCGGACCGCAAGGACGGCAGCCAGGTCCGGGAAAAGCCGCTTAAGGACCATTATCATTTTTATTGTGGCAGAGATCATTGCACTGGCACTGATCGGCGCAGGCTGGTATGGAAAGCGTATGATGTCCCTGATGCAGACGGATACAGAGTTTAATAAGTCTGATATGACAAATCCTTATATCTCTGTGGAAAAAGAGCAGGCTATGAAGGGATACTGGACCGTAGCTCTTTTGGTGTGGACAGCCGTGACAGTTCTGTGGGCAAAGGAAATATGTCCGATGTTATCATCATCTGCAATATCAATCAGGAAACAGGGAGATCAAACTGGTCAGCCTTTTCCGTGATACGTATCTGAATGTAGATGATAAAAATGGTTACAACAAGATCAACCAGGCTTACTTCAGAGGCGGCCCGAAACAGGCAGTAGAAGCCTTAAACAGAAACCTGGATCTGGAGATCAATGATTATGCTACATTTAACTGGAAAGCAGTAGCAGATGCCATTAATATCCTGGGCGGTGTAGATGTGGAACTGAGCAAGGCGGAGTTTTATTATATCAATGCCTATATTACAGAAACAGTAGAGTCTACAGGTGTTGGCTCTTATCAGTTAAAGAGCGCAGGCCCGAACCATTTAGACGGTATCCAGGCAGTTGCCTATGCACGCTTAAGAAAGATGGATACAGACTTTGCAAGAACAGAACGTCAGAGAAAGATCATCCAGTTAAGCTTTGATAAATTAAGACAGGCAAACTTTTCTGTTGTTAATAATGTAATGGAAGTGGTATTCCCACAGATCTTAAGCAGTATCACATTAGATGATGTGATCCCGGCTGCAAAGAACCTGACCCGTTATCATATCGGTGATACCGCCGGCTTCCCTGAGGCAAGAAGTGATGCCAATATGGGTAAAAAGGGTGACTGTGTCATTCCGCAGACCTTAGAGAGCAATGTGGTTTCTCTTCACAAGTTCCTGTTTGGTGACGAAAATTACACCCCAAGTGATATGGTAAAGAAGATCAGCGCAAAGATTGCTTCTGATACAGGTCTGTATAAAGAAGGAAGCCGGTAGGTGATGTTGGTACAGATGGCGGTTATATTCCTAAGACTACAGAGGCAAAGAAAGAAGACAAGACAACAGCGGACGGCTCAGAAAGCAGTTCTTCTTCTGAAAAGAACAATGAAAGTACTTCTTCCACAAAAGAGAGTATTATTGACGGTGAAACTGATTTTGAGTATGAAACAGATGAAGATGGAAATGTGATCGACCTCCGGAAGATTATATACCACCAACCAGTAAACATTCTTCTGAAACGACCCAGAGTTCTCATACAGGTGAAAGCAGTCAGGCCCATCCGGGAGAGACTACAAAGGCAGCCCATCCGGGAGACTCCACAGAAAGCTTAAAGCCTACGGTTCCAAGCGGTACGCTGTCACCTTCCCGTACCACAGAAGCGGCAACTACAGAGGCTGCTACAAAACCATATGGACCGGGAAGCAGTGAAACAACAGCAGCTTCATCCTTCAATCCTGGAAACAGCATCAAAGAAGAGAATGTAGGCGGTCCGGGAGAGATGATCTCACCGGCAGCTTAATAAGCATTAAAAGATAACACCAAAGTTTAAGAAAGAGATTTCGTGAAAGCAGGGAGAATTCCTCTTTTGCGGGATCTCTTTTTGGAAGGAGAACAGATCATATATGAGGAAAAACAATTTGTTGAAAAAGACAGCCTGGATCGTTCTTTCCGCAGTCCTTTTTGGAACCGTGGCAGGAACGGTTATGACCGGGATCCAGATTGCGTCTTCCGGAATGGTTTCCCAGTTTTTTGCGATCGTTGCGTCAGATGAGGATACAGTAAAGGCGGAGGGAGAAGCACTGCCGCCTCCAGAACCATTTCCGGGAGAAAAGATACCGGAAACATTTCCACAGGCAGCAGACATTCCGGCACCGTCAACGGATGTTTCAGAGATCGTAGAAGAGGCAATGCCAACGGTTGTGGCAGTTGCCAGCACAGCCGTTTACCAGACTCCGGATTACGGATACAGCTGGTTTTTCGGAGGCGGAAGCCAGTCTTATGAGGTGCCAAGCAGTGGTTCCGGGATCATCATTGGTAAAAATGATACGGAACTGCTGATCGTGACCAATAATCATGTAGTGAAGGACACAGTATCATTAAAGATCACATTTGTAGATGATACAGCTGTGGATGCTGCGGTAAAGGGGACAGATGCAGATACAGATCTGGCAGTTATTTCCATCCCGATAGATCAGATCCCACAGGAAACCCAGGATAAGATAGCCGTTGCAAGGCTTGGGGACTCAGACAGCTTAAAAGTAGGACAGGGCGTGATCGCCATTGGAAATGCTCTTGGGTATGGCCAGTCCGTTACAGTGGGATATGTAAGCGCCTTAAACCGGGAAGTACAGACTTCCGACGGAAATACAAGAGTCCTGCTTCAGACAGATGCAGCCATCAATCCGGGAAACAGTGGTGGCGCCCTTTTGAACATGAAAGGGGAAGTGATCGGCATCAATGCGGCTAAATATTCCTCCACAGAAGTAGAAGGGATTGGCTATGCCATTCCTGTTTCAGGAGTCCAGGAGATTTTAGATGAACTGATGAACCGTAAGACCCGTTCTGAAGTAGAGGAAAGCAGACGGGGATATCTGGGGATTCAGGGAACTACAGTAGATGAAGAAACAGCGGCAACCTTTGATATGCCGAAGGGCGTTTATGTATACAAGATACTGGAAGACGGGGCTGCGGCTGGCTCTGAACTTCGTGAGAAAGATATTATCACCAAGCTGGATGGCATGACTGTAAAGAGTATGCAGGAACTGCAGAAATTCCTGAAAGGCTATGAAATGGGAGAGACCATTGAACTGCTGGTGCAGCGCCAGGAAGAAGGCCGGTATAAGGAACAGCAGATCCAGATTACGCTGCAGGACTGCCGGAAGGTGAAGGACAACAGGAGAAACAGGATAACAGGGAGCAGCCCGGGGAAACAGCACCTTCCAGAAGAGAAGACAGTAATCCCTGGAGTTTTCCGGGAAAGGCTTCCCATGGGGAAGAATGTGGTAAGGAGAAAAGACAGTGGACGATAAGAATATGGAAAACGGGATGACAAATGGATCCCAGGATGATAATAAAAATAACGATAATTATGAGAAGATCTGCTATATGTGCCGCAGACCGGAGAGCAAGGCAGGACCAATGATCTCAATGCCGGGAGGCATGTGTCTGTGCCATGACTGTATGCAGAAGGCTTTTGATACAGTGACTAAGGGAGCATGGATTTTCAAAATGCCAATATGCCTTATATGAACATGAATTTCAGTGACTTAAGCCAGATGCCGCCAGTGAATGAGATCCCTCAGAGCCAGAAACTGAAAAGAAAAAAGAACCGG
>ENA-OQJH01000659-OQJH01000659.1-human-gut-metagenome-genome-assembly--contig:-NODE-659-length-17531-cov-3.900942_pt1 | contig 17531 bp, 17 predicted proteins | sample MGYA00242597_ERZ504763 | MGnify/ENA primary metagenome ERZ504763 (study PRJEB26092, sample SAMD00036359) | human gut metagenome | host: Homo sapiens | study: EMG produced TPA metagenomics assembly of... | reverse complement strand
CATTAGAACTTGGTGTCGGACAGGAACTATACCATATGGAAAAAGGAGATATAGGCTTTGTATTTCCAGATGTTATTCATCACTATCAGGTACTGACACCCGGTGTAAATAAAGCGACTTATCTGATCGCATCGCCATTTACGATAGCTAAATTTGCAGATATCATGCAATCCATGGCTCCTGAATACCCAATCATCAAAGCGGAAAAGGTTGAACCGGAGGTATATAGGGCTATAAATGCAATTTTAGAGACAGAACAGTCGGATATTACTGTTGCACAGGCATATCTTCAAATTGTGTTGGCACGCTGCATAGGAAAATTAAATTTGGTAGAAAAGAGCAGTGTGGGGAGCAACGATCTTATTTACCAGACAGTTTCCTATATATCAGCAAATTTCAAGAAGAAGTTTTCGTTGGAAGAGATGGCAAAAGACCTGGGCGTGAGCAAATATGTTTTATCCAGACTCTTTTCCAAGACATTCCATAGAAACTTTAATCAATATCTTAACGATGCAAGGTTGAACTATGCATGCCATCGTTTGGAAAATACGAGTGATTCTATTACAAATATTTGTCTGGATAGTGGATTTGAAAGTCAGAGAACGTTTAACCGAGTATTTAAAGAAAGATATAAAATATCACCAAGTAATTATCGAAGTACTTGTGTGAAAGAGATGTTGTCATAAAAGGTTCTGTTGATCGAAATATTTACTTTGATTTTACAGTGCTATGTATTTGATTTCTTCACAGACTCCTTAAATCCTATAATTTCAAGCGTTTGCAAGTGCATTTGTATAGGATACTTGTTTCTGATATGCAGTAGGTAATATCTGAAATATATCTCGGAAAGCCGATGTAAATTTACTTTGGCTTTTATATCCCACAGCGGCGGCAAGTTCCGAAATAGATTTATCTTCCTGCAACAGCATATTCGATGCCAACTTCATACGGTATTCTTTCATGTAAGAAGCGATGGGCATTCCATAGACTGCTTTGAAAACGGATTTCAAGTAGTGGTGTTCATCAGGTACTGTTTTGACAACTCTTCAATTTTGGTAACTTTTTTGAAAAAATTTGGATTAGACCACCAGTTAGGGGCTAACCCTGTAACTTAACGAAATGACATTGAAGTAACATAAAAATAAGTTTTTTTGTACTGTACACAGGACAGTTCTTGACGTATACAACTGTGAAACGTATAATAGGCAAAGGATATTCAGACAGAAGATGGAGGAAATTTCATGGCATTAAGTAAAAAGCCGGTCAACGGCATGAAAGATATTTTACCGGAGGAGATGCAGATCCGGGATTATGTGCAGCAAGTCATCAAAGAGACTTACCGCAGTTTCGGATTTACGCCGATCGAGACACCTTGTATGGAAAATATTGCAAACTTGAGCAATAAACAGGGTGGAGAAAATGAAAAACTGATTTTTAAGGTAATGAAGCGCGGTGAAAAGCTGAAAGTCGCTGAAGCAAAAGAAGAAGCGGATTTAGTTGATTTTGGTATGCGTTATGATCTGACTGTTCCGTTAGTTCGTTTTTATTCAAATAATGCAAATGATCTTCCATCTCCGTTTAAGGCGATTCAGATGGGAAATGTCTGGAGAGCTGACCGCCCGCAGCGTGGACGTTATCGTCAGTTTATGCAGTGTGACATCGATATTATCGGAGAGCCGACGAACCTTGCAGAGATTGAGCTGATCTTAGCAACAACTACAACAATCGGAAAACTCGGATTTAAGAATTTCGAGATCCGCATCAATGAGCGCCGGATCTTAAAGGCGATGGCAGCATACAGTGGATTTGCAGAGGAAGATTTCGATACTGTATTTATCATCTTAGATAAGATGGACAAGATCGGACTTGACGGTGTGGCAGAGGAACTTGAAAAAGAGGGCTATGCAAAAGAGTCGATCGAGAAATATCTTGCACTTTTTAAAGGTGTTGAGGAAGCAGAAAACGGCATCAAATACCTTGCAAAGACTTTGGAGGGATATTTAGATCCTGAGGTGGAGCGTAATCTTTTAGAGATCATCGATACCGTGGAGGGTGCAAAGGCGGCTTCCTTTAAAATGGTATTTGACCCGACTTTGGTTCGTGGTATGAGCTACTATACCGGAACCATTTTTGAGATCTCCATGCCGGAGCTTGGCGCAGCCTGTGGCGGCGGTGGACGTTATGATAAGATGGTTGGCAAATTTACCGGACAGGATGTGCCGGCATGTGGATTTTCCATCGGTTTTGAGCGTATCATCTTCTTCTGATGGAGAGCGGATTTACGGTTCCGACACAGCGTCCGAAAGTTGCATACCTGATTGAAAAGGGATGCCCTGCAGAAAAACTCGGCGAGATCATCGGAAAAGCACAGGAAGAACGTGCGGCAGGCAAACAGGTGCTGGTTGTCCGCATGAACAAGAATAAAAAATTCCAGAAGGAAAAATTAGACGCCGAGGGATACAAAGAGATTGTAGAATACTTCAATAAATAGATATCGGATAAAAGTACAATCTCTTCGAAATCATTGAGTTTTTCAATAAATAAAGTTTAATGACAGAGTGAATAATCTCTTCGAGATTGTAGAATTTTTTAATAAGTAAAAGGAAAGAGGTTTGCAGTAATGGCAGAATCAATGAAAGGCTTACACAGAAGCCATAGATGTACCGAGGTTTCAAATCAGAATATCGGTGAGACCGTAACCGTCATGGGATGGTACAGAAGAGAAGAAATTTAGGAAGTCTGATCTTTATCGACTTAAGAGACCGTTCGGGTATCTTACAGCTCGTATTTAACGAAGAGAGCGTCGGCAAAGAGGGATATGAGAAGGCAGAGCGTTTAAGAAGTGAGTATGTGATCGCGGTAACCGGAAAAGTTGAAAAACGTTCCGCAGCAGTGAATGAGTCTTTAAAGACTGGTGATATCGAAGTGATCGCAACCGATATCCGCATCTTATCCGAGGCAGAGACACCTCCATTCCAGATCGAGGAGAACAGCCAGACGAAAGACGAAGTCCGTTTAAAATACCGTTATTTAGACCTGCGCAGACCGGATATCCAGAAGAACCTGATGCTCCGCAGCAAAGTTGCATATCTGATGCGTGACTTTATGGCAAAAGAGGGATTCCTTGAGATTGAGACTCCGATGTTATGTAAATCAACACCGGAAGGTGCAAGGGATTACCTGGTACCGAGCCGTGTCCATCCGGGACATTTTTATGCACTGCCGCAGTCACCGCAGCTTTACAAACAGCTTTTAATGTGTTCCGGTTACGACCGTTATTTCCAGATCGCAAGATGTTTCCGTGATGAGGATCTTCGTGCAGACCGTCAGCCGGAATTTACACAGGCAGATATGGAACTTGCATTTGTGGATGTGGAAGATGTATTAGATGTCAACGAGAGACTGCTTAAATATATTTTCAAGGAAGCAATCGGTGTGGATGTGACACTGCCGCTGCCAAGAATGCCATGGCAGGAAGCAATGGATCGTTTCGGTTCTGACAAACCGGATACACGTTTCGGCATGGAACTCTGTGACGTATCCAAAGTTGTAGAGGGATGTGGATTCTCCGTATTTACCGGAGCACTGGAAAATGGTGGTTCTGTCCGTGGTATCAATGCAAAAGGACAGGCTGGTATGCCGCGTAAAAAGATCGATAAGCTGGTTGAGTTTGCAAAAGGTTATGGTGCAAAGGGACTTGCATATCTTGCAGTGAATGAAGATGGCACTTACAAATCCTCCTTTGCAAAATTCATGACAGAGGATGAGTTAAAGGCACTGGTATCTGCAATGCAGGGAGAGCCGGGAGACTTATTATTATTTGCAGCAGACAAAAATAAGATTGTATGGAACGTGCTTGGAGCGCTTCGTCTTGAACTTGCGAAAGAATTAGATCTGCTCGATCCAGACCAGTACAACTTTTTATGGGTAACAGAGTTCCCGCTGTTAGAGTGGTCTGACGAGGAAAACCGTTTTATGGCAATGCACCATCCGTTTACCATGCCGATGGAAGAGGACTGGGACAAGATCGATTCTGATCCGGGCAGTGTGCGTGCAAAGGCATATGACATCGTATTAAACGGTACAGAGCTTGGCGGTGGTTCCGTCCGTATCCATCAGGATGACATTCAGGAGAAGATGTTTGAGGTGCTTGGATTTACCAAAGAACGCGCACATGAGCAGTTCGGATTCCTGTTAGATGCATTCAAATACGGTGTTCCGCCACACGCAGGATTAGCTTATGGACTGGACCGTCTGGTCATGCACATGGTACATGCAGATTCCATCCGTGATGTCATTGCATTCCCGAAAGTAAAAGATGCATCCTGTCTGATGACACAGGCACCTGGAATCGTGGATAAAAACAGTTGGAAGAACTGGGACTTGAAGTTGAGGAAGTGTCAGAAGAATAAGTAAAAATCTGACAGGGCGTCGCATGGCGCCCTGTTTTTGCTTACTTATTGGAAAATATATTATGGGGGAAAATATGGGAGAGGAAGTTAAGAAAAACGAGTCGTGGGATGCCAGATGGCTCACTATACCGGAGTTTGCTGATGCTGTGCCCCTTAATCTGTTTCATAAGGAACAGGTACAGCCGTCTGTTGAAGACATCAAAACGGCAGAATTTCAGAATGTCCATGTGTTTGTGCGCGGGCATTTTACTTTAGAGCGTGCACAGAAGATTTTCTGTAAGGTCACAGCCGATGACCATTATAAGGCATATCTGGATGGAGCGTTTATGGGGGAAGGACCTGCCGCGGCATATCATACGAAGTATTATTACAATGTTTTGGAACTGGGGACATTTGCTGCCGGGGAGCATGTGCTGGCACTCCATCTGTATTATCAGGGACTTGTGAACCGTGTGTGGAATAGCGGGGATTTGCGTTTTGCCTTTGCGGCGGAGCTGTGGGATGAAAGGGAAAGGAGATACCGGTTTCTTTTTGCTTTTTGAAAACGGATTGTTATGAGGGAGAGACAGTCGGATACGAGACACAGTTTTGGAAAATTTTGACAGCCGGAAATACCCGTATGGGTGGAAAAATACCGGGTTTGATGCGGACGGCTGGGAGAAACCCGTTCCGGCGGTGTGGGCAGATTATACGCTAACGAAGCAGCCAACGGAGATGCTCTCTTACATGGAATATCAGTTGGGGACTATAAAGCTGCACGCTGGTAATGAGCATCCACTAGAACCGACAAAGCTGCACTCTGATGCCGTACAGCCATTGGAACCGGCAAAGCTAGAGCACAAGTGTGCAGATCATAACGGTCACATACATCAGATCACACCGTCCGTGATAAGACAAGATCCCGATGGTTCGATGCTTCTGGATGCGGGCGAGGAGATCACAGGCATGATCCTGCTCACCGCGGATGGGAAAGACGGCGATCGGGTGAAGTTGTTTTACGGGGAGGAACTGGACGGGAAGGGCAGTGTGCGCTATGACATGCGGTGCAACTGCTGTTACAGAGAAATCTGGACGCTGGCGGATGGCAGATGTGAGTTTGATCCGTATGATTACAAGGGATTCCGGTATGTTAAGATCGTGCCGGACGGGGGCGTTAAACTGTCGGATATCCGTTTTCTGGTAAGGCATTATCCGATGGATGAATCACTTTGTGAGTTAAAGACAGAGGAGAAAACATTAGAAAATATTTTTCAAATCTGCAAAAATGCAGTGCGTCTTGGAACACAGGAGAATTATGTGGACTGCCCGACGAGGGAAAAAGGTCAGTACTTAGGGGATGCGGTCGTGACGGCGCACGCGCAGGTACTTTTGACCGGAAAGACGGATATGCTGTTAAAATGCATCGATCAGTTTGCACAGACAGCGAGGGTCTGTCCGGGACTGCTTGCGGTTGCGCCGGGCGGCCTGATGCAGGAGATCGCAGATTTTTCACTGTTGTATTCGCAGCTCCTTTTGCTGTATTATCGTTTTACTGGGGAGAAAGAGACGGTGGACCGTTATTATGGAATCGCAGATGGGATTTTAAAACATTTTTCGCAGTATGCGAGGGAGGATGGTCTGTTAGAGCAGGTCGCTGACAAATGGAATCTTGTGGACTGGCCGGAAAATCTGCGGGATGGATATGATTTTCCACTGACGAGACCTGTGGTGGCGCTGGGCTGCCATAATGTGATCAATGCACTCTACATTGGGGCGATGGAGACGCAGAACAAGCTGGCAGAGATCTGTGGCAGGGAAATGCCGTATCAGACGAAAGAAATTAAAAAAGCATACCGGAACGCTTTTACCGGGAAAAGACAGGAATTTTAGCGGACAGCGAGACGAGCAGCCACGCGGCACTGCATTCGAATGTTTATGCGATGTACTTTCATTTACTTCCCAAAGCGGATGAACAGAAAATACTGACATTTATGGAACAGAAGGGATTTTCCTGCGGCGTGATGCTGAGTTATTTTGTACTGCGTGTGTTTGCAGAACGCGGACAGTACGATACGGTGTATGAGCTGCTGGTTAATGAGGGGGAACACGGATGGGTCAACATGCTGCGCGAGGGTGCAACGACCTGTTTTGAGGCATGGGGGAAAGACCAGAAATGGAATACCAGCTGTGCCACCCCTGGGCATCTGCACCGGTCCCGATTTGATCGAGGAGATCGCGGGGGTACATATCGATGCGGCAGAGAAGGATGGATATTACTGGACACCGCACATCCCGGAGAAAATCAGGGAGTTTCGGCTCTGTGTACCGGTGAAAGGGAAAAAAATCATTGTTGAAAAGAAAATGGGGGAAGAATATGCAGTTATCAGAGAAGACAAAGAATAATTTAAAAGGCGTTATGCCGATTACAAAAGAGGAGCGCGAGGATGCGCTGGCATCTGCTGCATGCAGGTAAAGCGTGTTCTGCCGGAATTTACGACAAAATTTCAGAATGCATACAGTGAAAATGGATTTTACCGTCCAATCGACAACGTGGAGTGGACGACGGGATTCTGGACGGGGGAGATCTGGCTTGCCTATGAATATGGCGGGGGGGACGTTCTGTTAAAGGCGGCAGAGATCCAGATGCAGGATTTCCTGCACCGGATCGAGCAGAAGATCTGTGTGGATCATCATGATATGGGATTTTTGTATACACCATCCTGTGTCGCAGGTTATAAGCTGACCGGTTCCGGGACGGGAAAAAGAGCGGCGCTCCTTGCGGCAGACCAGTTAAAGAGCCGTTTTCAGGAAAAGGGAGAATTTATCCAGGCGTGGGGCGCTATGGGAGAGCCGGAAAATTACAGGCTGATCATAGACTGTCTGCTCAACGTACCGCTGCTTTACTGGGCGTCACAGGAAACGGGAGATGAGAGTTACCGTCAGATCGCTGACCGGCATGTACATACCACACTTGAAAATGTGATCCGCCCGGACTTTTCGACCTGGCATACATTTTTCTTTGATCCGGTAACTGGAAATCCGGATCACGGGGCAACCTGTCAGGGCTACCGGGACGGTTCTGCCTGGCGAGAGGCCAGGCGTGGGGAATTTACGGAACGGCACTCGCATACCGCTATACAAAAAGAGAGGAATACAAATATATTTTCCGTGGTGTCAGTAAATATTATATAGAGCATCTGCCGAAAGATCTCGTACCGTACTGGGATCTGGAGTTTTCGGATGGTGATGCACAGCCGAGGGATTCTTCCTCCGCCTCCATTGCAGCGTGCGGAATGCTTGAGATGGCAAAATACTTATATGATGAGGAGGCGGCATTTTACCGGGATCTTGCGGAAAAATTTATTGGTTCTGTATACCGGAACTATGCGGTAAAAGATTTTGAAAAATCCAACGGGATCGTACTGCACAGCACCTATTCGAACCGTTCGCCGTATAATACCTGCAATCCGTGCGGTGTGGATGAGTGCAATAGCTGGGGCGATTATTTTTACATGGAGGCGCTGACGAGGCTGCAGAAAGACTGGCAGATCTACTGGTAAAGGGGAAGAGATGGAATTTTACAGGATAAATGCACAGATGCTCCCGAAGGTAAATTTTGTGGATGAGACAGAGATAAGACCGCCTTATGTCCACCGGAAACGCAGGGCGGGAGAACAGATCTTATATTTTATCCGGCACGGGGAGATGCATCTGCTTGAGGACGGAAAGCCTCTGATCTTAAAGCCGGGGGATGTCTGTCTGCTGGATAAGGATCGCACGCATGAGGGAACAAAGGCGACGACCTGCAATTATTATTATGTACATTTCATGCATGGGAGATGGAACTGGTCGATGCAAAAGAAGAGGAAGTCGCAAAGCAGCAGTTTGAACGCCGGAGAAAGGCGATGGCAAAGGAGCCATGTGAGCCTTATGGAAGTTATGATGAGAGCAAGATCTGGCTGCCGAAATACTGGCATATCAAAAAAGTCACCGACCAGATCCACATTGATGAGCTGATCAAGCAGGCGATCGCGGAGGATTACAGCACGTTTGAGAATCATAAGATCCTCTGTGCCTGCCGGATACAGGAGGCGTTGATCGAGATCGCGCGCTGTTTTGCGACAGCGGAACGCGAAAGGACTGCAGGCGGGTTCCCGGAAAGCTATTATAAAGTCCAGAAAATACAGGAATGGCTGAATGCGTCTTATGCGGCAGACATTTCGGGGGAGCGGTTAGAGGAGGAGTTTGACGGCAATTTTGATTACATGAACCGCATCTTTAAGCGCGTGACAGGACAGACCATTTTCCAGTATCTGACGGCAGTCCGCATGGAACATGCCAAGCGTCTGATCGCGCAGACGACGATGCATACCGGGGTGATCGGCCAGGAGGTCGGCTACCCGGATGAATATTATTTCAGCAAAGTGTTTAAGCGCAATGTCGGGATGTCACCGCGCGCTACGCAGATTCTCTGTCAAAAAATAAATCATGAAAAGTCGCTAAAAGACAAAAAGTGTCACTATTCTCCATTGTATCATACCTCTGTTTTTTACTATGATGTGTTTAAAAGAAAACATAGACCGTAGTAAATGGAGGTATTTTTATGATTATGAATAAAACAGAACTGTTATTAAGTGAGGGATGGAAGTTTCATTTTGGAGAATGTGAGGAGGCATGGTATCAGGGATATGACGATCGTGCATTTGAGCGTGTCATGCTGCCGCATGACTGGGCAGTGGCTTATCCTTTTTCAAAACAATATTCCAGCGGCACCGGATATCTCACGGGCGGGATCGGCTGGTACCGGCTGCATTTTTATCTGCCAGAGGAATATCAGGGGAAATCGATCCGTCTGGTATTTGACAGTGTGTATAAAAACAGCCAGGTGTGGGTCAACAGTTATTATCAGGGAAAACACCCGTATGGTTACACCGGATTTTCCTATGATATCTCTGGGATCGCACATTTTGGGGAGCAGGAAAATGTGGTCAGTGTGAAAGTGACGCACACGGACATTGCGGATTCGAGATGGTACACGGGAAGTGGGATCACGCGGAAAGTCACTCTTGTGGTGGAAGAACAGGTGCATCCGGCAGAATATGGCGTGACGTTTGTGACAGAGAAACTTGTGGCTGATGGGAAAGAGTTTCCGGAAGTGCAGGCGCAGTCAGTATCCATCATGAGATATGCAACCAGACGAAGGAGCAGAAAACATGTGTGGTCTGCACAAAACTGTCTGATCCGCAGGGAACACCTGTGGCAGAGTGGAAAGAACAGGTACAGATCCCGGCAGGAAATACGGTATCCTGCAGCATGCATGGCACCATCCGTGATCCGAAGTGCTGGTCGCCGGAGCACCCGGATCTCTATGGGATGGAAACCTGGTATGAGACAACGGACGAGGATGGAAAGAAAATATCTTATCTTGCAGATAAACAGAAGGTAGGGATCCGTGTGGCAGAATTTGACGCGGACCGGGGATTTTTCTTAAACGGTGTGCCGATGAAAATCAAAGGTGTCTGTGTGCATCATGACGCCGGCTGTCTCGGCGCTGCGGTGACAAAGGAAGTATGGCACAGACGGTTTGCAAAACTAAAGGAATGTGGCTGTAATGCGATCCGGTGCAGCCACAACCCGCATATGCCGGAACTGTATGAGCTGTGCGACACGATGGGATTTCTTGTGATGGATGAGGCGTTTGATGAGTGGGAAAATGCAAAAAACAAATGGTCCACGGGACACAATGTTTATCCGCCAAACATCAGGGTTATTTTGAAGATTTTCCAGAATGGCACGAAAAGGATCTGCGTGCCATGGTAAGGCGTGACCGCAATCATCCGTCCATCATTTTGTGGAGCATCGGAAATGAGATTGACTATCCAAACGATCCGTATTGTCATCCGAGTTTTCTGGAGATGACCGGAAATAACGACGCGAACAAACCGGCGGCAGAACGGCAGTATGATCCGGCAAAACCGGACATGCGAAGACTGCTTCCGATCGCCGAAGAACTTTCCAGTATTGTAAAGAGTGAAGATGAGAGCCGTCCGGTCACCATGCACTTGCCTACCCGGAGCTGTCTGCAAAGCTTGGTATGTTAGAGCATCTGGATGTGGCAGGCTACAACTATAAGGAGCAGTATTACGAAGCCGATCACAAAGATTTCCCTCAGATCCCGTTTTTAGGGAGTGAAAACGGGCACAGCTATGAGGCGTGGGATGCGGTAAAATCAAATGATTATATCAGCGGACAGTTTTTGTGGACCGGGATCGATTATTTAGGGGAGGCACATGGCTGGCCGGTTCATGGATCTGGAGCCGGAATTTTGGACTGTGCCGGATTTGAAAAAGCAAGATATTACCGCAGAAAATCATTGTGGTGTGAAGAACCGCAGCTTTATCTTGCCACAAGACCGTGGAGTGAGGAATCTGCAGAGTGGATCCCATGTCGGGAAAACTGGAATTACAAAGCTGGAGAAAAGGTCATCGTGATGTGTTACTCAAATCTGCCGGAGACAGCTGTTTTTATCAATGGAAAAGAGGCTGGCAGACAGATTGGCTATAACGACGACGGTGCATATCGTTTTGAGGTACTCTGGGAGGCAGGGATCCTTGAGGCAAGCGGTTATGATGAAACGGAAATATCATAGAACAGGAGAGACTGCTTACAACGCAGAACGCCGCTGGTATCAAAGCTGAGGTCTATCAGCCGGAGAAGATTCATTTTCAGAGACACAGGAAAATGGATATCTCTATCAGGTCGCGCTCACACTTGTGGATCAAAATGGGCAGAAGGTTGTCTGGGATGACAGAAAACTGCGTGTGGCAGTGAGCGGGGCAGGCATGTTAGCAGGAATTGAGAACGGGGATCTGTCGGATGTGACTCCATATGCGGAAAACATGAGAAAGACAAAGGATGGAAGGCTCATGATTTATGTGAGAAGAATAAAAAAGGGAAAAATCCGTGTAGAAATTTCAGAGACAGACAGCATAGCGGAAATAAGTACTATCACAGAAAAAAACAGAATCACAGGAAAGACCGGCATAGCAGAAAAAGACAGCACAGAAGAAAAAGGAGGAATGCATCTTGAAGTGGAAATGGATTGATGCAGACTGCACCAGCGTTACCACGGCAGAGGGAACGCTGACGCTGAAGGGACTGTTTATCCCGTTGTTTATTGAACAGCTTTTGATGAATATGACCGGTACGGTCAATACGCTGATGCTTGGGCACTATGCGGATGATGCGGTCGCGGCAGTCGGTGCGGCAAACCAGGTGATCGGATTTTTGTACACGTTTTATGCGGTATTCAGCGGCGGCGCATCGGTCGTCATCAGCCACAGACTAGGGGCGGGAGATGAAAAAAGGGCGTCGGATGCAGCGTTTACCTCCATCGTGTGCGGAGGTGCAATCAGCCTGATCTTAGGAACGATACTGGCATTTTTTGCAGGTGCAGTCATGCGTCCGATGCAGTTAGAAACATCGGTGTATGAGATGGCGGTGGTATATTTTCGCATCTGTATCGGCTTTTCCGTACTGCAGGGCATTATTTCTGCTATCTCCGCGGTACTGCGCAGTTATGGAAAACCGAAACTTGCAGTGACGGTATCTTTGTTTATGAATATCGTGAATGCAGTGTTAAATTACGTTGTGATTTTCCAGCCGGTGAAAATTGTGCCGGAGGGCGTGGAAGGTATCGCAATGGCAAACGTGGCAAGCCATGGGACGGCGCTTTTACTTGGCGTCTGGTTTCTGTTCCATTGCGGACTGCATCTTGATTTTGCATCGAAAAATTTAAAGACATTATCCTGCGTGGGTGGAATCTTAAAGATCGGACTGCCGGGAGGGATCAGTTCCCTGTCGTATTCCTTTTCACAGATCGTGTCAACATCGATCTTAGCAGTGCTTGGAACAGCGGCGCTCACCGCAAAGATCTATGTTTCATCCATCGTGTTTTATGTCTATGTGACCGGAATGTCACTCGGGCTTTCCACCGCGATCCTGATGGGATGGATGACGGGTGCAAAGGAGTATGAAAAGGCATACCGGCTGAACCAGCAGGTGTTAAAAATCGCGGTCAGCTTAAATATCGTGCTTTCGGTTCTGATCTTTCTCTGCCATAGACCGTTGATGCATTTATTTACGCAGAGTGAGGAGATCATCGGGATGACGGGAGTGATCTTTTTTATCGATATTTTTGTGGAGATCGGGCGCGCATTTAACCATGTTGAGGACAATTCACTCCGGGGAGCGGGGGATGTGTTCTTCCCGATGGTCATCGCCGTGATCTCCTGCTGGGGCGTCAGCATTTTGTTTGCATATCTGCTTGGGATACGCCTTGGGATGGGACTGGCAGGATGCTGGATGCGTTCATGCTCGATGAGATGTTCCGCGGAAGTATCTTTTTTATCCGTTTCCGCTCACGAAAATGGACGAAAAAAAGAATCTGACCCTATATTGACAAACCTGCAAAATCCCGATAAAATTAACTTGAAAACGTTTTCAAATATGACTTTTAAGGGGGATGGCCGATGGGCAGTGAGTTAAATATTTATAAAATTGCACAGGAAGCGGGAGTTTCACCGGCAACAGTGTCGAGAGTCATGACAAAAAATGCGAGGGTGAGCGAGGAAAAGAGAGCGCGTGTGGAAGCAGTGATCCGCAAATATGATTACAGGCCAAACGCGCTTGCGCAGGGACTGATCAAGACGAAAACGAACGTCATCGGTGTGCTTGCTGCAGATCTGGTCAATCCTTATTATTCATCCATGGTGGAAAACTGTGAGAAGGAGATCATTGCGCGCGGGTATGTGCCAATGATCTGCGGAACATTAAGCAATCCGGATCTTGAGGTGGAATATATTCAGAAAATGTTTGACATGCGTATGGATGCGATCATCATTATCGGGGGAAATCAGACAGCTTGTCACGGAGCCGGAATACGCAGATCTGATCAACCGTGTCGCTGAATCCATCCCGGTCATCACAACAGGAAAAGTGGAGGGCGGTGAGTGCTGCCAGGTCACAATCGACGAGGCAGAGGGTATGAACCAGAGCATGGAGTGTCTGATCGGTTTAGGACATAGAAGGATCGCACTGATCGGCGGAGTCGAGGAGATGAAATCCACCTATGATAAACGCATCCGCTACCGCAGTCTGCTGCGAAAGAACGGTCTGACCTACCGTGAGCGCTATGTGATCAATTCTGATTATTCGATCGAGGGCGGTTATCAGGGATTTGAGGCACTCTTTCAGGGAAATAAGACACTTCCCACGGCGGTGATCGCGATCAACGACTACAGTGCAGTGGGTGTGATGCGCTCCATCAAAGAGCATGGATTTAGGATCCCGGAGGATATTTCTCTCATCAGTTTTGATAATACGTTTATTGTAGATACCGTCATACCAAGGCTGAGCAGTATTTCCTATGATTATGAAGCATTTGGAAAGCTTTTGGTTGACACCGCATTAGATAAGATTGGCGGAAAAGAAGTACCGGAGGTACAGAAAGTAACACCGACTCTGATCATCAGAGAATCCGTAGCGGAGTTAAAACGGTAAAATCCGTTAGAATGACGGAAAAATAAAATAAATGTGAAATAAATATGTACAAAAAGTAAAATAACCTGTTGACAACTCATAATATGTATTGTAATATAACAATATGAAAAGGGTTTCAAATTAAAAAGCACTATAAAATACACAACTGGTGTAAAAGCCGGCTGCATGGATGGTGTTTACGCAGCGAAGGTGTAAGATAAGTGCGGGAAACATGCAAAAAAGAAGATATAAAGGCGTTTCTGACACTTAAGATCAAAAAATATTACACCTTATGGAAGATGGCAGACAGTTTTGTGAAAAATATAAGTGCTTTGTTTTTACAAGGTTTTGAAATCGGTTTCAAGAAAACGTTGGAGAGGGGAAAATATATGAAAAAGGAGAACGGTGTTACAAAACAGGTTGGCAAAAAACTAAACTTCTGGCAGAAACTCTGGAAGTACCGTGTACTGACACTGATGTGTGTCCCGGCAATGATTTTTTTCTTTGCATTTAACTATATGCCATTGCCAGGAATCTATGTTGCGTTTGTTAAATACAATTACCGCGATGGTATTTTTGGTAGCAAATTTGTAGGGTTACAGAATTTTGAGTTCCTCTGGGAATCAGGAAAACTTTTATCACTGACGAAAAATACAATTTTATATAATCTGGCATTTATCCTTCTTGGAAATTTACTTGCGGTCGTGGTAGCGATCCTTTTAAATGAAATGAGATGTAAATGGTTCAAGAAAGTATCACAGACGATGATGTTTCTTCCATATTTCATTTCACAGGTTTTAGTCGGATTTCTGGTATTTAACTTATTAAATTATGATACCGGATTTGTAAATGAGATCCTTACTAGACTTGGAATGGAAAAATGGGGACCTTACAGTGATCCACATGTATGGCCGGTACTTTTGGTTATCATTTATCTGTGGCAGCAGACAGGTTACAACTCCGTTGTATATTTTGCATCTATCTGCGGAATTGACGCAGAGATGATAGAGGCATCCAAGGTCGATGGAGCAAATGCATTTCAGAGGATTCGTTACATATTGCTCCCGAGTTTAAAACCTACCGTGATCATCCTGTTACTGTTTGCATTGGGCGGCATCGTAAAAGGTAATTTCGGATTGTTCTACAATATCATTGGTACGAACTCCTTATTATATGACACGACAGATATTATTGAGACGTTTGTTTACAGGGCTACGATGACAGATTTTAACTTCTCGACAGCGTCGGCAGTCGGTCTGTATCAGTCAGTCGTTGGTTTTGTGATCGTTATGATCGTAAACTATGTGGTTAAGAAAATTGAACCGGATTATTCCCTGTTTTAATATCTATGGAGGTCGACTATGAAGAAAAATAACAGCAATAAAGTAAAACTTGGAGCTTCTGATAAGATTGTGCGGGGATTTGGATATGTAGTGATTACAATCTATGCACTGGCATGTATATTTCCATTCCTGTTGATTCTTGGAAGTTCATTTACGGCAGAAGAAGTGATCCGTACGGAAGGTGTACAGTTGATTCCGAAACAGTTTACACTGGCAGCTTATGAGATGGTCTGCAAGGGCGGTGGTATCTGGAAATCCTATCTGCTCACGATCATCCTGACGGTGGTCGGTACGGCGGTCGGACTGACAATCATAGCAATGACAGGTTATGCACTGCAGAGAAAAGATTTCCCGTTCCGCAACGGAATTTCCTTCTACATATATTTTACAAGCCTGTTTTCCGCAGGACTTGCACCGTACTATCTTCTGATGACACAGACTTACCACTTAAAGGACAGCTATTTTGCAGTTTTATTACCGCTTATGATGTCGCCGTGGCTGATCATCATGATGAAAAACTTTGTGAAGGCGATCCCGCATGAGATTACAGAGTCCGGCAAGATCGACGCGCCGGGGATATGAAGATCTTTGTTTCCCTGATCCTGCCAATGTTAAAACCGGCACTTGCGACGATCGGATTATTCCTTGCACTGGGATACTGGAATGAATGGTATCAGTCCTCTCTCTTCTTAAGCTCGAAAGTGGATGTAAAACCGTTACAGTATACATTATATGAAGTTGTAAATAAAATGGATCAGCTTAAAAACTCCATTGCAGGACAGTATATATCATTGGCAGATATTCCGACAGAGGGAATCAAGATGGCAAATGCGATTCTTGCAACCGGACCGATCATTTTCCTGTATCCATTCGTTCAGAAATATTTTATCAGCGGTATTACCGTTGGAGCCGTAAAAGGCTGATCGATACGATTATCGCTCTGCATGGGGCAGAGTCATAATAAAAGCAGTTTTGTCTTAGAAAAAGACAGATCTGCTGCAAAAATAAATCATATGGAGGGTATGGTATGAAGAAAAGATTTAAGAGACTTGGGGCAATGTTACTCGCAGGTACAATGTTACTTGGCGCCACAGCCTGTGGCGGAGGAAGCAATTCTTCCACAACAGGAAATGCAGCAAAATCGGAAGACAGTGCATCCACTACGGAAACAGGGGGAACGACAAGTAGTGGTGACATTGACACATCCGAACATGTAGTGATCACTTATATGGTGACCGGTGATAAACCGGATGGTAAGAGCGCAGAGCGTCTCGATGAGATGATGGAAAAACTGAATGCGATCCTGACCGAAAAAGTAAATGCAGAACTTGAGATTTATTACATCGGATGGACAGATTATCTCTCCAACTACAATCTGACACTGGCACAGATGGATGGTTCTGTCGACCTTGTCGGAACTGCTTCTGACTGGCTCGATGCCTGGCCAAACGCAAAGAACGGAGCATTCTTAGAGCTTTCCGAGGATATGTTAAAGACCTACGCACCAAAAACATGGGAGAGCGTAAGCCAGGATCACTGGATCTGTGTAAATATAACGGCTCAATCTATCTGATCCCGGAGGATAATTACGCACAGTGGACCAACCATGGATTCATCTATCGTCTTGACTGGGCAAAAGAAGCAGGACTGACAGATGGTGTCAAGAGCTGGGAAGACCTTACAACTTACTTTAAATATGTAAAAGAAGCATATCCGGATGTGATTCCATGGGATTCTGACGGTACACAGTATGCACAGATGGCAAACGGCTGGATCACCTCCCACAGCAATTTTGTTGCAATCGACGGTGTCTGTTCCGGCGCATTATGGGGCGGTACAAAAGATGACCTTTACACGATCACAACACCTGCATACACAGACACAGATATGATGGTTGAGTATGCAAAATTAATGAAAGAATGGGATAACATCGGCGTATGGAAGACAGATGTATTAAACAATACTGCTTCCTCAAACCGTGATGATTACCGTATCGGTCGTGTTGCAGCAGAGCAGCACCACACACAGACCTGGACAGATCTTTGCAGTGCAACTCCGTCAAATACGATTTATCAGGATGATCCGGATGCAGAGTCAGGTTTCTTCTACTTCGGAGAAGAGACCGGAAACGTGGTAGCACTTTCCATCACACACGGTGCAATGGCAGTTTCCGCAGCAAGCAAGAACCCGGAAGAGCACTGATGGTATATGATTTATTAAGAAATGACGAAGAATGCTATAGATTACTCTGCTATGG
>ENA-OQJH01000658-OQJH01000658.1-human-gut-metagenome-genome-assembly--contig:-NODE-658-length-17581-cov-3.995359_pt1 | contig 17581 bp, 20 predicted proteins | sample MGYA00242597_ERZ504763 | MGnify/ENA primary metagenome ERZ504763 (study PRJEB26092, sample SAMD00036359) | human gut metagenome | host: Homo sapiens | study: EMG produced TPA metagenomics assembly of... | reverse complement strand
ACTTTCGTAAGTCCAGATGGGCAGGAAACTACGAAGTGATTGTGGCTGGCAAAGGATATGTTACCCGATACGGGGATGGTTAAGAAACCGGGAAGATAGTATTTTATCTTCCCACACAAACTGATTTGCAGTAACCAGCAGACAACAACGGGCTTATAAGTACAGAGAGCATTGGCAGGTCAGTTATGTGAGGAGATAAGTGTGCACAGGATATCAAATCAAAATAAAAACAGGAATGGAGATTTTAAAATGAATAAAGCAGTTATATATTTTGGAGCAACAGGAAATGAGGCAGCGGATCAGATGGTAATGCAGGTTCTTGAGGAGTATTGCGCTGTGAATGGATATGAGGTGGTTGCAGTCATTTCGGAGAACGCAAGACCGGAGGGAATGACATTTCCTATGAAGTTTGCCTTTGTCGGTATGGCAGAAGTAGAAGATGTTGATGTGGTTGTTACTCTTATGAGTGATATGGTGGGCGATTGTGAAGAAACAATTATGGATAACATCATTATGCTCGGAGAGCACGGCATTACGGTTGAGACAGCAAACGATGATATGGCTGGATATTATCAGAAGATGGAGCAGGCAGGGAAAAAGGAAGATAACGGTATTGTTTCACTTGCTGATTTTATGGCAGTATTTTTCAAGCGTCTCAGAGCCGACAGATAGGAGGCTCTATGAGTAAGTGTTGTGTTATCTGCGTAGGCAGAAATGCCGACAGAGCCGCAGACAGGATAGAAGCATATGCGAAGAAAGCGGATTTTGAGATTGTAGAAACAATCTTTAAAGATACGAAGTCTGTGGAAAGACTTAAATTTTATATCGAAAGAGATTCCATTATCAGTATTCTGGTAAGCAGTATCTATGATGTCTCATCGGATAAAGATGTGGTGAAAGGTATCATGGAACTTGCAGCAGAGCACGGGATCAGCATTAACGACGAGAGCAGGGGCTATGAACCTGCTCTCATCTCATTTGAGGAGGACAATGCCGGATAAAAAGGAATTAAGCATAGTGACATTTTCATCAGAAACCGTGGTGTTTGATGGGAAAGGAGACAGAGTTGTTGCCTGTCCTACGGAACAGGAAGCTGTCGAATATATCCGTGGGCAGGAAATACCAGTTGACAGACAAGGAAGTGAATATTATGAGTGAAATAAGACGGGGCGATATCTGGATGGTTGATTTTGGAGTACCGGAAGATGAGAATGACCACAAGCTGCACGGTATCAGACCAGTAGTGATTGTGAGCAATGACAGTGCAAACAGACACAGCACGGTATTCCATGCAGTACCGCTTACAAGTAAGATTCATAAAAAGACATATCTGCCAACACATATTTTTATCAGTTCGTTTAAGGCTGTTGGATTAAGAACGAACAGTATCGCTCAGTGTGAGCAGTTATGTGATGTGAAAGATACGGACCTGATAGAAAAAATCGGGAAAGTAAGCAAAAACCAGTTAAGACAGATAACAAAAGGTATGCAGATCCAGTTGGGTATGAGTACAAAACATAATAATCCAATTGCATAAATTCCAGCCGGGGCGAAAGCTCCGGTGTTACATAGCCGTCAGCATATCTGGCGGCTTAATTTGATTGGAGGGATAGGATGACAGTTGAACAGTTGGACAAAATATCGGCACAGAGATTAGAAGATGTGGATATTGATACATTGGTGGAAGTAAACAGCATAAAGTACGCTGACGGAATGCCTGTGGAAAAGAAGGTTGCGGGAATGATTGCAAAGACAGGTAATCCGTATTTCCGCAGGTCAGGAAAGAGCAAGATTAAGATTTCATTTTCCGATAATGGGGAAAGCCTGAAAGACAATTATATTGCTATGCTTGCCAATGTATAGAGCAGTCAGCCAAAATTAGGGGTGGAAATTCAGATGGATTTGTGATATCATTACAGACAAATAAGGACATCTAACCCGAAAGTATCAATTTCATATTTATGTTTCCATTCCTCTTGATTTGGGACTTCTAACTTAGAAAATCGAAGGAGTGGTGGACATGAACAATTCTAAAAGAATTTACAGAGCAGCCATCTATGTTAGATTATCTAAGGAAGATGGCGATCTTGATGATGTGAGAAAAGCTGAAAGTAACAGTATCTCAAATCAGAAATCCCTGATACTTAATTATTTAAAAGACAAAGAAGATATTGAAATAGTATCAATCCGTGAGGATGACGGCTATTCAGGGGCAACTTTTGACCGTCCGGCATTTAAACTTATGTTGCAGGATGTGAAAGACGGTATTATAGACTGTATCGTTGTAAAAGATCTTTCGAGGTTTGCAAGAGAGTATATCGACGCAGGGCGATACATTGAGCGGATGTTTCCTGCAATGGGGATACGATTTATAGCGATCAATGATGCCTATGACAGTGCAGATACACAGGCACAGGGAAACGAGATAATCATTCCGTTTAAGAATCTTATCAATGACGCTTATTGCAGGGATATTTCCATAAAAATCCGAAGCCACCTTGAAACAAAGAGACAGAACGGAGAATTTGTAGGAAATTACTGTGTCTATGGCTACAAGAAATCTGAGATTGACCATAATGTGATTGTCCCGGACGAATATGCAGGTCATGTGGTACAGGACATTTTCCGCTGGATAAAGAACGGAATGAGCCTTGATGCCATAAGCGATAAGCTGAATGTTCTTGGTATCCTGTCACCTATGGCATACAAACTCAGCAATGGCGAAAATTATAAGACAGCATTTCAGAAGAAAGACGAGCTGCTGTGGACTCCTGTTGCGGTAAGGCGTATCGCAACGAATATTATTTATACAGGAACACTTGTACAGGGAAAATTTACAACACCAAACCATAAGGTTAAAACAAAGATATTAAAGCCACAGGAGAAATGGGCAGTATGCCACAACAATCACGAGGCACTGGTATCTTTAAGGACTTTCCAGATTGTACAGCGTCTGTTGTCAGTGGATATGAGAATGGCACCGGGAAAAGATTCTATCTATCTTTTATCCGGAATAGCAGTATGTGCCGACTGTGGGGCACTTATGACACGAAAGGTGTCTACGGTAAATGGAAAAAAGTATGTTTACTATATGTGTTCCAATAACAAGAAGAATAAGAAGTGCAGCTCCCATAGGATAAAAGAGGCAGACTTGGAAAGCCGTGTATTTGATACCTTGAGGGATATGACAGCAATACTTCTGGATGCAGATGAGGTAATAAAGGAAGCTGGCAATAGTGCCAATTTCAGAATAGACCAGAAAAAGACAAAAGAGAGGATCAGTGCAAAAGAGAAAGAGATAACCAAATACAACCAGATGCTTGTTTCGCTTTATGAGGATTACCGAGATGGAATTGTTGATAAATCAGATTTTGCGATTATCAAGGAGAGTTTTGAGGTAAAAAGAGCAGAGGCGGAAAAGGCAATCGACAGGTTGCAGAAGGAAGCGGAAAACATTGCTGCCGGGATTGAAAGAGATACCGAGTGGCTGGAAGAACACAGGAAATGGAAAACAATGCCTTCTCTTACCCGTAATGTGGTAGTGAGCCTTATACAGTCTGTAAAGGTATATGAGGGCGGTGATATAGAAATCGTACTGGACTGTGACGATGAATACAGAAAAATCGTTGCAAGAGCCGGGGAGCTGGAAAGACAGCATGATGCGGAAAGGCTGGTGGTTTAAATGGCAAGGAAGTCAAGAACACAGCCGAAACAGTCCACGGATACGCTGAAGGCTTTATCCAAAGTGTATAAGACTGCCATATATGTGAGGTTATCTGCGGAAAAAGATGAAACGAGAGACAGAAAAACCCTGATCAATCAGAGAAATCTCATTAAGAACTTTGTGGATCAGCAGATGGACATGGAAGTTTATGACATCTATATGGACGATGAAATTTCCGGTACAACATTCGACAGACCGGAATTTGAGCGTATGATGTCGGATATGAGGGCAGGAAGGATCAACTGCATTGTCGTAAAGGATTTGTCCCGCTTGGGTAGAGATTACATTGAAACGGGCAATCTGGTAGAGCGTGTATTCCCGATGATGAATATCCGCTTTGTAGCGATTACGGATAATTATGATTCCTCAAAGAAAGACGCAGACTTATGGTTGCGGTCACGAATATAGCCAATGATCTGTATGCTAAGGATATTTCAAAGAAAATATCTGCCAGTAAGCAGGAAGCGATGGAAAAAGGTATTCCGACTGGAAATGTGGCTTATGGCTATAAGGTAGTCTTTAATGAAAATAAAGTCAAGGTAATGGTTGAGGATAAGGAAGCCGCAGATGTTGTAAGGTGGATTTTTAATGAGGCAGAAAAAGGTACACTGCATTCTGTGATAGCGGCAGAACTGAATGCGAAGCATATCCTTACACCTGCCCAGTACAGAGTAAGGCATAATATAGAGAAACTTGAAAAGCTGAGTGGAGTTAAGTGGACTGTTGATACATTGTCACAGATTTTAAAGAATGAAGTCTATATTGGAAGATATGTGACTGGTAAAGACAGGGTATGCCTGTACAGACACGAAAAGAGGCATACTACCAATAAAGATGAGTGGTATGTTTTTGAAAATCATCATATTGCACTTATTGCAAAGGAACAGTTCTATGCGGTACAGAAGAATAAAAGAAAGGTAATAAAGCCAACAAAAAAGCAGACAGTGAATATGCTGAAAGGCAAAATCATTTGCGGCTGTTGTGGAAGCAGTATCCATATTCACCCAGAGAAACACGCAAAGGTTTATCTGTGTACGCATAGAAAAAGATATGGAAAGGATAGTTGTAACTGCCTGCCTGTAAAGGTAGACGATGTATATGCAGCGGTGCTTGCCGTTATAAAAGAGCAGATACAGGTCTTTGTTGACAGGGAAATGATATTAAAGGAACACCACAATGACAGCAGGGTAATCAGACAGGAACAGGTATATACGGAAGCCGTGAATAAGTGTGTCAAGGAAATGGACAGGCTTATGGAATTAAAGAGCGGCTTGTATGCAGATTACACAGAAGAACTGCTTGATGAAAAGGAATACCTGCAACTGAACAGGGAGTATTCGCAGCGTATTGAGAAATTGAAGATACAGGCTGATGAATACAGGCAGGCGGCAAGTCAGTATGAAAGTGCTGAAAAGACCGTTGCCCAGTTAAAAGCTGAAATGCTCCGTTTTAAAGGAAAACGCAAGTTGACGCAGGAAATGGTCGATTTGTTTGTTGCACAGGTACGCATATACGAAAACAAGAATCTTGAGATCGTTCTGAACTATGAAGATGAACTGAAAAAATTCGCAGAACTGAATATGGAAAGAGAGGCAGGATAATGGCTGAGAAAAGAAAATTAGCCTTTTATATCCGTCTCTCTGATGCGGATGAGGAGGTAAAAGCAGGAACAAAAGACGAAAGTAACAGTATTACAGGACAGAGAAAACTCTTGTATGCGTATATCAAGAAAACAGAGGAATTTGCAGGTTTTGAGGTACTGGAATACTTTGATGACGGATATTCGGGAACAATGTTCAATAACAGAGCAGAATTCCAAAGGCTCATACAGGACGCAGAGCTTGGAAGATTTGAATGTATCATAGTAAAAGACTTTTCACGATTTGGAAGGGATTACCTTGAAGTAGGCAACTATCTGGAGTTTGTATTCCCTGCAATGGGAATGAGGTTTATTTCTGTCAACGATAATTATGACAGTGACAGAAACTTTGGTGTTACCGGAGGAATGGATGTAGCTTATAAGAATCTGATTTACCAGCTTTACAGTATGGATTTATCAAGAAAGGTAAAGAGTGCCAGAAGGACAAGAAATCTGAGTGGCGAATACACGGCATCATTTGTCTGCTATGGATACAAGAAAGATCCGGACGATAAGCATAAGCTGATAATAGATGAAGAAGCTGCAAAGGTTGTTGTGGAGATATTTTCACTGATCATTGCAGGATATAATGCAAGTGAGGTTGCCCGCATATTAAATGAGAGAAAAATCCCGACAAGAGTTCAAAACCAGTGAAGAATGGAATCAATTATGTTCCGGTTCATAATAAAGGGGATTATATGTGGGATAATTCAGAAGTTATAGCGATTGTCCAGAATGAGCAGTACAAAGGAATAATGATCCAGAATAAATGTGAAACTGTTGGTTTTGGAGATAATAAGAAGGTTCGCAAACGAAATAAAGAGGACTGGTCTGTTGTAGAAGGTGCAATACCAAGAATAGTAAGCGATGAAATGTTTGATGAAGTCAATAAAATGCTACGGGTTGAAGCCAGAGGGATTGAAAAGAGTACAAAGAAACGTAAGAAAAATCTTTTTATCTGTCCCTATTGTGGAAGAAAGCTGATGAATTCCAGTGCAGTATGTACACCGAAGCTCCTCTGTCCAAAACGCAGGATGGTAAGGACTGGCGAATGTCAGCAGATTTTTATGCTGAAGTCAGAAGCACAGGACAAGGTGCTGGAAATCACAAAGGAAATCTGTAGAACACTTATACAGGAAGAAGAACTTAAAAGGGCATCAAAGGATAAAAGGAAGGTGACAAGCGATGAGTATTTGATTAGTGAGCTTAAAGCGGAGTATGACAGAATATCAAACAGCACAGTTTCTTGTTATCAGTCATACAGAGAGGGAAAGTACACAAAAGAAGAATATGTGCAGCTAAGAAAAACAAACCAAGAGCTGTTAGCTGATCTGGAGAATCAGATATCAGATTTGCAGGAGAAGTTGCAAATCAGGAGCCTGACGCAGAGGAGAAGATAGAACAGCTAACCCAGTATAGTATGCTGGAGCAGTATGACGGAGATGTACTTTCAAACATAATTGATAAGGTGTTCATTTACAACGATAAAGATATAGAGATTGTGTTTAAGGGTGAGAACTTTATCCGAAATGCAGTGTAGTAAACAAAATGAGTAATACAGAAAGCCAGTAGTGAAAAAGCTGCTGGCTTCTTCTATGGGTAATAACGAAAAGGTTAATAGTAATAAACTATTCTGTACTTTAAAAATCAGTAAGGGTTTGATAGAATATGTACAGAAAAAAATAAAATTTTTTTTTGTCCCAGTCTTGACAGATGCAGGAATGCCGGCAGGGTAGTTTGTCATTTTGGAAGGGTATTGCACAAAGCTGGAAAATAGTAGCGGCTTTGTGCAATTTGACAACCACTAAGTTGTGTGCCACCCTTTGCCACCCGAATCTTATGAATGAAAAAATCTCACAGGAGGAATATTCACCTGGCTAAGAAGAAGTTCCATTCATACAAAAGTTTGAACATGGGCGAAACAGATGAAAAATAGAAGTAATTTACCCATTTGTTGATAGAAAATCAGTCAAAATACAGGAAAATGGGCGAAAATGACATGAACCAGCGTAAATAGCCCGCAAAAATGAAAAATCCAGGGTGAAACGGGAAAATAGAAGAAGATTTCGCCCAAAACAGTGAAAAAGATGTTGAAAAGAAAGAAGGAATGGGCGAATGATGCTGAGAGATTAGGTTTTCACCCATTGGATATTGAAGTGCACGGACTATTCTGTTCTACGGATTTTTTAAACAGAACAGAAAGTCAGCGTGAAAAATAAGCTTGATTCCAGGGATATTTGTCTGTTGGAAAAACAAGCGGCTTTTACGGCAATATATAAAAATATGTCTGCGGGAAGGTCAGATTGTTGCCGCTTTATCGCAGCATGCGGCTCAGAACAGGAGATTACTATGCGTGTAAAAATGATCGTGGCGTATGACGGCACGAATTACAAAGGATGGCAGGTGCAGCCGAACGGTATCACGATAGAAGAAGTGCTAAATAAGAATCTTTCGAATCTTCTGGGCGAGCAGATCGTGGTGAGCGGTGCGAGCCGGACGGATTCGGGTGTACATTCCCTTGGAAATATTGCAGTATTTGATACGAACACGAGGATGCCGGCAGATAAAATTGCATTTGCACTCAATCAGAGACTGCCGGAAGATATTGTGGTGCAGGGATCCTGTGAGGTGGAGGATGGCTGGCATCCGCGCTATCAGAACAGCAGAAAAACTTATGAATACCGTATTTTAAACCGGACATTCCGTATGCCGACAAGACGGCTGGATACCTATTTTTATCATTATCCACTGGATGTGGAGAAAATGAAAAAAGCGGCATCTTATCTTGAGGGAGAGCATGATTTTAAGAGTTTTTGTGCGATCGGTGCACAGGTAAAGACGACGGTGCGCACGATCTATGCCTGTGATGTGGAAAAAGAAGGAGATATCATCACGATCCGCGTGACGGGAAACGGTTTCCTTTACAATATGGTACGGATCATTGCAGGAACATTAGTGCAGGTTGGCGGTGGTGCGATCGAACCGGAGGCGGTAAAAGAAATTCTTGCAAAGAAAGACCGCAGCGCGGCAGGGCCTACGGCGCCGGCACACGGGCTTACGATGATGGGGATCGAGTTTGAAAACGTAGAATGAGAAAGAAGTGCACTTTGAAAAGATGTTACAACAGGGCAGGATGTTTTTGAATGATGCAGAAGTCAGTTTAAAACAGGCTCATTCATTTCTTCTAAAAGCACGTTTGTGTCAATTACGGACAGCTTTTCCCAAAAGCAAAAATGAGGATGGAATCCCGTTTGTTTTTGGAATAGAGCTGTCCGTTTTTGTGAGCGTGAGAGCACGCTGTGTTTCCGGGAGCTCAAGCTTTAGTGCAAGGCAGAGAGAAATGACTTTATCACGGGAGGGACTTCGCCTGCCGTCTAAGATCTGATAGCCGTAATTGCGCTGAATCTGGGCTGCAGAGATCAGTTTTGAGGCGGTCACGCCGCGGGCATGCATCAGTTCATTTAAATATTCCGGAAAGGTCACGGAAGATGTCATGTCTGCAAGTGCGTCAGTGTATTGTTTTAAATCGGAAATATTTTTGGCGGAAGAGAGAAGCTGCATCAGTTCGCCGGTCGTTTTCTGATCCATAAAGTCTCCTTGAATTGTACTGTAAAAAATAATAAAATATTTTTATACTACAAATTGTAAATGCTGGTTTGGGCGCATGAACTGCCCTGACATTTATAATATCGTGTTGTAAAGATGAATGCAAGAAAATGGTGGGAAATTATATGCGGTTAGATGAGGAGTACTGTTTGTCAGAATATGTGGATCTTGGCAGACTGGGTGACAATGAAAAAGTACATATCGTAAGAAACCAAGTGAATGGTGTGATTGGTGTGCGAAGTATGTTGCATTGGACCTGGAGGAGATTTATCTTTTTTTAAAGGAAAATCCGAATGCGTATATACCAAAGATCTATGAGTGTATTCAGACCGATACGAATCTGATCGTGATCGAGGAGTACTTGAGCGGAAAAAATCTGGAAGAAATGTTAAAAGAAAAATATTTTCGGAGAAAGACGCTGCTGATATCATAATCTGTCTGTGCAATGCGCTTTACCCTTTGCACCATGCAAAAATGCCAGTCATATGCAGAGACTTGAAAGCAGAGAATGTGATTCTGACCAATGAGGGGGAAGTGAAGCTGGTCGATTTTGACATTGCGAGAATCTACCAGCCTGGCAAGTCAAAGGATACTGTTATGATGGGAACGCAAGGCTATGCGGCACCGGAACAGTTTGGGTTCGGACAGACGGATGCGAGAACCGATATTTATGCGATGGGTGTGCTGCTTAATTATATGCTTGTGAGAGAGTTCCCGATGGAAAAGCTGACCGAAGGAAAATTCAGGACGATTGTGTTAAAATGCATTAAGATAAACCCTGAGGACCGGTATCAGAATGTGGATGAACTTAAGGCGGATATCTGCAATGCAGCGGAAATCCCCTGCAGTAGTATGGATAGTGATAAAAATAAGTTTTATTGTGCGCAGAGCTGTAAAAAAGATCAAGCCGGTGAAATCCCTTTTTATAAAATACCGGGATTTCGGACAGGAAAAGTATGGAAAATGATCGTCGCAGTCATAGGATATGCGTTGGTCACAGTTACTGCGTGGTCGTTAGAAGTGCATGATGCGAATGGAAAACTGCTCCCGCAGTCAAAATTGACACTGGAACGGCTGGTGGTCTGGCTGTCGCAGATCGTATTTATATTTTTTGTCTGTGATTATATGGGAATGCGGAGAAACATACCGGTTGTAAACAGTAAGAACCGGTTCGTAAGACTGCTCGGCTATGTGGCAGCGGAATTTATATTTCTTTTTGCTGCGGCTGCCATCTGCGCGATCTTAGAAGCAATATTATTTTAAATGTAATTTGACAGTCAAAATTGAACTTACTATTTGAACTCAACATTATATAATGTGAAAATGTATGCACGGTGCATACCAAAAATAAATGAAATACGGCTAAGATGAGAGAAGCATAAGACAGAGATGTTTTACGCTTCTTTCTTTTTGTCCGCCTGGGTCAGATATTCTTTCAATATCATATTGATATATTGGGAAAAAGAACGGTCGTCCTGCTCGGCGAGGAGCTTTAACTGTTCAATGATGTCTGAATCAAGTGTGATGCTTACTTATTTTTTAATGGTTTCATAGACAGCCTCATTTCGTTTTCGATTAAATAACTCTATTTTTATATATACGATAAATGGTTGACATATACCACTAAGTAGGATAAAGTAGCATAAAGTAGGATGAAATAAAAAGTAGTAAAACAAAGGAGTAAAATCCGTGCCCAGAGTGCTGGGCATTGCTCACCAAAGGCTCGCATTTTGCTCCGCAAAACAAGGAGTAAAATCCTCTGCTCACCAAAGGGCTCGCATTTTGCTCCGCAAAACAAGGAGGATTATGAAATGGAAAATGAAACAAAGTTGTGCAAACACTGTAAGAGTGAGATACCGAAAGGCGCGAAGGTCTGCCCAAACTGCAGAAAGAAACAGGGCGGTATCGGGAAATGGATCGTGATCGTTGTGGTGGTGGTTATTATTATTGCAGCAATGTCGGGCGGTGGAGCGGATAAACCGAAAAAGGTAGAGAATGCTTCGACGCAGAATAATACAGATAACAAGGCTGATGTGGTGAATGATACTACAGAAGATACCTCTGTCAAACAAGAAGATAGTGAGAAGGATATATTTGGTATTGGTGAAACTGCAGAAATGAATGATGTGCAGGTTACAATGGTCAATTATACGCAGAGCAGCGGGTCAGAGTATAATAAACCGGCAGATGGAAATGAGTTTGTTCTGGTAGAGTTTGAAATCGCAAATAATTCTGATTCTGAGATAAATATAAGCAGTATGGCGAGTTTTGAAGCATATGCGGACGATTATGCACTGAATTATTCAGTGAGTGCTCTTTTGGAGAAAAATGATCAAAATCAGTTAGATGGAACCATTGCAGCAGGGAAAAAAAATGAATGGTGTGATTGGGTATGAGGTCCCGGCGGACTGGAAAACAATCGAAATTCATTTTAAGGACAATGTATGGAGCAGTAATAAATTCAAGTTGATATTTCACATATTTTAGGAAATTTAATAACTGTTATATTTGATTATCAAATTCTTCGCAAACCCTTGAAAATACTAAGTTTGTAGCAAGTGTACTTCCCCTTACTCTTTCCCTTGTGTTACATTCTCCCATTAGCTTTCATGAACCTTAATATGGGAAAAATTAAGGGAAAGAAAATTTCATAACACAGTATAACATATAACAATAACGACATGGTGAACTGATTGAAATGTTTTCGATATTTAACTCTATAACTGATTATCAAAAGAAAATGGAGATAAGATACGATGAGAACAATTTATGCAGAATACAACATAAATCACGATAGTATTGATGTTTACACAAGTGCTGGATATATGCTTCGCATTGACTGCTGGGAAGCTGAAAAAGATTTAAAAACCACATATGGATCAGAATGTGCACTTACTTCATTAGCTGTGGATGAGCCTTTGGAATATGCAAGATTATATCTTGAGGGCAATTTACAGATGTGGGTGGATGCAGAAGATTCATTAGAACTTTATTAAGTGAAAGAGGGATAGTGTTCATTAAGAGTGCTATCCCTCTTTAAAGAATGTGCGAAATGCAATAATTACATATTTTCTATGGATTAACAGAGCGCCTAAAAATAATCCATGTACTTATGAAGTAACAAATCAATAAAATTACCAAAATCCCCATTGTTGCCCCTATTTGTAACATCAATGTACTAAACCCAATATAGGCTGAAATTTCTGCTGATATGGTTTGGATAAAGTAAGCTATTACAACAGCAGCTACAATGATTGCTGTGATAATTGGAAGCCCAAACCAAACACTTAATTGTTGCAAGATAAGTTTTCCGATATGCTTTTCTTCCGCCCCCAATTTTCGGAGTACAGAGAAGCGATATTTATATTGTCCTGCGTCTAAGAGTTGTTGCAAAGAAAGTACGGTAAGACATATAACCATCAGACGACAGCACCATAAATCATTGCAGTCTGTAAAATAAAGTTATTTGCTATGGAACTATTGATTTGCAGTGTGCTAAAACGCACGCCATAAATAGCCCCGGTTTCTGCCTGCTCGGGATATTTCTCTGTAAAAAGTTTTTCCAGTTTCCTTGCATTTTCATAGGAGATATTTTCCGTTGTTGTAATATATCGGTTTTTTATTACTGGCAACAGCTTTTCACAAATATTGTCTGGAAGTACATACAATACATTTGTATAGGAATTGTACGCTGTTTCTCCAATCGGATCCTCATAATAGGACTGCCCGGAAAGAGTCAATTCTCCTGCGTCTGTCATAATGCTGGTGTGTTCTTTCAAAAAGCTATCCCGTTCTTCCTCGGTGGCGATTGCTTTCCATTGTGTTGTAAATTCATCTTCCTCCAGAGAAATCTGTTCGTAACCCAGCATTTCCCGTATAGTGTTATAATCACTCAAAGAAATTGCTACAATCGGAAAATCATATTTCTGTCTGTTGTGAAAATCGTCTTTCTCTGGCAGATATAGATTGAACGTGCAATCATAAACTGTATCTATTTTGTGTTCTGTCAGAAACTCAGTAATGATTTCATAACTGTCTTGCGGCAGATTTTCTTCTTCATATACGTCATTATATCTTGAATATACCTGCACATCATACATAGAGCGCATATCCAAATAACCTGAAGCCCAGCCCGTCAAAATAGGGGCGGCAATAAACATGAAGATTGCAAGGACAAGGGTTATACAAATCAGCGTCATTGTTTTGCTGGTTGTATTTAGTTTTGATATAATTTGCCCGAAAAAGAACAGGTTTTCTCCCTTGTATCTATGTTCCGGCGATTTTACTTTCCATGCTACAATCAAGCTGCTGGCAAGATAAATCAATGCACAAATAAAGAAGAGCAAATCAATCAATACAAATACCAGATATTGATTCAGTATTCCACCATGTAAAGGCAAATAGTATTGATTGGTAAGAGCAGGTACGCTTGCTGCTAAAAAGGCGTGCAATACAGAACAAATAAGCAGCCCATCAATCAACTTTTGAAAAGCAATTTTTTTCTTTTTCAACATCCATAATGCCGCCCAGCCTAATGTAACAACAGGGAGCAAAATATTTCCCCAATACATGATTTTCACCGGGAAAACAAAGCGGGAGTCATAATAAAATCGGACATTTTGTATTCCTGAAAACAATTCCCATAAAGTAAACATTAAAAACAGAATTACTACGACAGGAATGAATCGGCTCTTTTTCAATTCTGGCTCATTTTCTTTCTCTGCGGAAAGCATATCAATAATTTTTGTTTTTTGATTGTGCGTGTATTGAAAACTCCTACCACAAAAAAAACTTACCACAAAAAATATCACTGTCAGCAAAACGGTGTCCGGGAACAATGTCCATGAGATTTCATAAGGCTCTCCATAAGCAGTAAGGAGCATTGCGGTAATGAATTGAGAGCAAAATACACCGCAAAAAATACCAATCAAAATGGAAAACATACCCATAATCAGTGTTTCTGCAAAGAAAATCCTGCCAATAGTTTTTTGTTCCATTCCCATAATGGACTGGACAGCAAACTCTTTTTGCTTTCGTCTTAGCATATAATGATTGACGAACCGTATCAAAAATAACAACAGCAATGTTATCATGCAGATTGCAATTTTCATTCCGTCACTTAACAGAGTAAAATCATACTCGCTGCCTATATCCGGGCTATAATAACTACTGGAAATAGACAAGAACGCATAAAACAAGGTAACACAGATTGTCATTGTGACAATGTAGACCAGATAGTCTTTTACAGACCGTTTTGCATTTCTGAAAACAAGTTTAGCATACATGGCTTTGTCCCCCTCCGATCATGGTAAGGACATTCAGAATTTTATCAAAAAAAGCACTTCTGCTGTCGTTGCCCTTGCGCAGTTCCATAAAGATTTCTCCGTCTTTCAAAAAAAGAATACGGTTGGCATAGCTGGCGGTAAAAGCGTCATGAGTTACCATAAGAATTGTCGCCCTAAGCTGTTCATTGATACTTTGAATGGTAGACAGCAACATTTGTGAGGAATGGCTGTCTAATGCCCCTGTCGGCTCATCTGCCAGTAAGAGCTTCGGGTTGTTGATAATTGCTCTTGCACAAGCACAACGCTGTTTTTGTCCGCCGGATACCTGATAAGGATATTTGTTTAGAATATCGCTGATATTCAGCTTTCCGGCTATATCCAAAATGCGGGATTCTACGCTCCCGGCAGGACTTTGTTGATTGCTAATGCCAGTGCAATATTTTCTGAAATCGTCAATGTGTCCAGCAAATTGAAGTCTTGAAATATAAACCCTAAATTCTCCCTGCGAAAACGGGCAAGGATTTTGGTTTGATTTCCGTTATATCTGTTCCATCTAAAAAAATATGCCCTGCACTTACGGTATCAATCGTAGAAATACAGTTGAGCAGCGTTGTCTTTCCAGAACCGGACGCACCCATAATTCCGAGAAATTCCCCAGCTTCCACAGAAAAGCTAATGTCTTTAATGCTTTGGTAATATTCCCTTCATTGCCATAATATTTCTGGATATGTTCCAGTTTCAAAATCGTATTCATCTGATAAACCTCCTTAACTGTTCCATATCTTTATTGTAAATGGAGTATCTCATTTTTTGTATCAAGTTTTCTTACACAGTTCTTACAAAAATGTAAGAAGTGCAGAACCTGTCAGCCCTGCACTCCGATAATAAAATCATTCATTTGAAAGATAAGTGAAATCGTTGTTCCTCTGTTTTCGGAATAAGCAGTAAGCCCTATTCCCAGTTTATCACATAGACGCTTGCAAAGATATAAGCCAATTCCAGTAGAATTTTTCCCGGTTCGCCCATTCTGACCTGTAAATCCTTTTTCAAAAATACGGGGTAAATCACTTTTAGGAATACCTATCCCATTATCGCTGATAGATAGCACAATCTTGTCATTCGTTTTTGTTGCCCTAAAGTGCAAAATAGGCTGCTCTGCATGGTATTTGATTGCATTACCGATAATCTGATTTAAGATGAACCGCACCCATTTTTCATCGGTATAAACTTTTGTTTCTATATCGTCTATCTGAATTGACATATTGCTTTGACGCAAAAGATACTTATTATCTGCGATTGCACTATGCACAACATCGCATAAATTGACTTCACGGACAGAATAGTCTTTTTCAGCGTGTTCACTCCGGGCATAGTAAAGTGCCTGTTCTGTATATTGGTTGATATTCTCTAACTCTGCCAATACCTCTCTGGAAAAGGGAGAACGGTTATTCTCACACAGCAGCTTCATCGCTGTAATTGGTGTTTTTACTTCGTGTATCCATTGTTCAATGTATTCTTTATATTCCCTGCGTTCCCTCTGTACTTCGCCAATCCGTTCCAACATAGATTTTTCAGCCATTTTCATAATCTGGTAAAAAACCTGTTCATCAGCCCTTTCCGGCACTTGCATGATTTCCGGCAATAAATATCGTTCTTCTAATTGCTCCGTCATATTGAGCAATTATTCAGATATTTTTCGTGAGAAATAAAATGCCAGCAAAGATAAAACAAGGACAATCGACCAGACTGCAAAAATAAACAGGACTGTTTGGATAGGATTATCGCTTGCAATCAGGAACAAAGCAAGGACAAGCATACCCAGCAGATTGATTAAAATAACGGGGAGTTGATTTTTCAAATATTGTTTTCCACTCATAATGTATATCCTTGCCTGTGTTTTGTTTTAATGAAATCTACAAGTCCGATTGCTGCCAGTTTGTCGCGAATACGGGTAATATTGACACTTAGGGCGTTATCATCAACATAAAGCTGATTGTCCCAAAGAAAATCCACAATATCATTTCTGGAACAGATTTTTCCGGAGTTCTTAAAAAGGTAGTAGAGGATTTTCAATTCATTCTTTGTCAATTCTGCTTTCTGTCCTTTGTACTCTATCATGCTACTCTCCAAATGCAGGGTAGCTTCTCTCCACATATAAATTTCTGTTTGAGGGGAACGGTAGGCTTTCTTTAACAATGCAGCAATTTTAGCAAGAAGAATAGCGGGATTATAAGGCTTTGTGATAAACGCATCTCCACCCAGCATAATGCTGTTCAGTTCGTCCATATCTGTATTGCTGCTTGTTACAAATACAATCGGAATATCTGAAAAGGTGCGAATCCCCGAGCATATTTCAAAACCGTTATTCCCCGGAAGTTTTATATCCAGAATAACCAGATGTGGCGCAGCTTCTTTTAACTGCTCTATTGTTTTGGAAAAATCCGTAACTGCAAATACTTCATATCCATTCCCAGACAAAAGAGTTTTAAGCTGTGTTTGTATCGTAAAATCATCTTCAATGATTAGTATTTTTTCCTTCATAGAGATACCTCCCTGACACTTTATTATACTGTATCAGAGAGGTTTTCTCAATCGTATTATTGAATGGGAATTTTAGAATGATTTTGTACATAGCTTTGTAAAAAATGCTTAATAGTTTCTTTTCTCAAGGTACGATTCTAAATAACACCTAAGTCCAACATATGCGCCCTGCAAAAGTACAAAAAGCAATAGAAGATTTACTGACAGTGCTTTTTTGATTGCTTCTCCAAAATAAATGATGACAGCAGCACTTGTCAGTATCATCAGTAGAGTAATGACATCCCAACACTTTTCCCTATATAATTCTATAACCTTTATTTCTATCAGTATCGCCAGTATCCCTGTTCCTGCCACACATATTCCTACAATCAATATTAGCAATATCCAATATACCATTCCGGCTATAAAAGGATTTGGAATTTTTGTGCTAATCTGTGCCACAGATTGCCCGACCTCAATCGTCCAACCGATAAAAGTTTGTATGAATGACGCTGCATCATGGAAGAATGATTTGCAATCGGAAAGGAGCACATCTGACTGTACTGCCTGAAAAAGAGTGGTTGTCAGCGAATACCATGCAAGAAGGAACAAGGTTGTTTGGAACATTACCGTTTTTGCTTTATATTGTCCTGCAAGTCGCTCTTTTTGTGTTTCGTATTTTGCTTTTGCATTCTGATAGGCTGTCCGGTCACAGGCTTCGCATTTTTTATAGAGTACCGGCTTTTCTACCGGTATCTCTACGATTTTCTGATGTGTCCGGGCATAATCCCGTTGTTGTGTTAAGCA